>TBL_comb48_EPIDRAFT_1000082_pt1 | contig 67113 bp, 53 predicted proteins | sample TroBogEpilimnion_37_FD_10681 | JGI IMG/M metagenome (IMG submission 10681) | reverse complement strand
TTTTCTTTTTAGCCTTGTATACAGGATCAAGTATTGCTGAATATACAAGGGAAAGCGTATCCCAGTTAATCGTAGGATACGCTTTTCTAATAAGTTTATTTGGTTTGAATATGACCACAAAAATAAATGCCTTTATGAAACTCTACAGCCCTGTACTTTTACTATAGATACACCGCGAAGGTATACGTTAACGCAAGGGAGCATTAACAACGCGCAGGGTTCAGGCTCATTTGAAGAAGAGTCTTTGGTAATGTAGGCCACATAGGCGGCACTACAAAGTGTCTAAAGAACGAAAGGTATTATAGTACCTGATTAGGTTAAAATCAAGTACTATTTTTTTAATTATTGCTGAGGCTGATTTGAATCAGTAGCTGCTGGTGTTGCAGGAGCTGCTGATGAAGCGGATTTCTTAGCGAAGAATTTCTTATAAGCTAGGAAACCAGCTGCTGCTAATACAAGGATAATAATGATTGTTTTCATACGTTATTATTTACTAGTTAAAGTCTGAAAGGTATTGGGATTACTCGAAGGCCAAATATACTCTAACCCCTCTGGTGCATCTGGAAACTGTTGTTTATAATAGTCCGGATATTTCTTTATTAGCATTGATTGATGTGTTAAATGTACATCTAACATACCTAACCACCAAGGAAACGTTGTATCTTTGGATTCATCGTAGTAAACACGTATTTTATCGTAACACGTATCTTTATAACCACGTTCCTTCCATACTTCACATATAATCATGCCGTATAAAGCTAAAGCATTCTCGTGCCCGCGCCACATTTCACGGCAAGGATGATTCTTCCAACCCTTTGTAGGGGTAGTTCCTAGCATTGATTTAAGTAAAATTAAAACTTCAACTCTCTGCTTACCTAAACGTTTCATGTCTAAGCATTTAGCTGATTCTCTAAAGTTTGCGAATGGTAAGAATGTTTGTATGGCGAGGGTCTCCTATTTGCGGTTTTCTAATACTTGTTTATCCCATACTTCCCGAATATAGGCAACATATTTGTGTAAAAAGTTTTTAGCTTCTTCTAATGTATTAAGTTGATGATAACCTTCCGGGGGTAAATCTGCACCAGGCATACTCAAATCACCCATAGCACCGATCATTGGTTTGAATTTACCGTTATCAAGTTGACGTATGACAAGATAACAGCAACGATAGTCCCACCGTTCCCAAATACCACATTGTAAGTCTTTCCACTTAGATGCGGCTTGTCTACGTAAGAATGCTTTATTCATAGTACCTAGTATGGTACTTTATTAGACTAGTGCAAGCTTTAAGCTGAAGCTGATCCGAATGCTACTTTATTGCCACGGAAATTCGTGATAATCCAGTCAATATTAGCAGAAGCAGATAAACTACGTAATGCAGGAAGATTAGGTAGTACTTCCTTACCTTGAGCCACGAAGTCCTTTGCATCTGCAACAAGGTAATAGATACCTGTTGTAATATCAGCACCGTCATTGTAAAGAGCTTTCTGCTCTGCAGCAGTTAGCTCGTTAACATTACCAATTATTGTTATTGTCATTGTTCTATATTAAATAAAATCTCTATAATCACTATTATCTATGCTTTTTTTAGGAGGTCCACTGAAAAATATCGCATCAGGATTATTTATGTGTAACCACTCTCTAAAACTACGTGGAAAATCAGGTGTAAACATTTTAACCGTTTTAACATCTATAGTAGTATCTTTTTCGATACATAATAAAGCTCTAACTGCATCTTGCTGAAAAGATGCCAACTTACATTCAAACGCAATATCAATAAATTTTACTGTCATAGTAAAAAAGGGGCCTACTATGTTTAGTAATAGGCCCCTCTGTGTTGTATTAGTTATTACTTAGTCTCGCGAATCTTCGCCCAACGACCTTTTGAGTCGCGTACGTTGTAGAAACGTGGTTGAAGCACGACTTGACTTGTACGATTAATGAAGCCAAGTACATTGTACTTAGTTGGATTAAAACGACGAGTCACTGCATTCATACGTTGTTCAACGCTCTCGTCACCGAGAGTGCGAGTGTTGATATCCTTAATAATAACATTTTCAGTTAGCGTTTGCATGGGTGTATTGATTCCTCCATAGTATAACATAGTTTTTCTAAAGTTCTACTAGATATATTAAGATTTGTTATAAATATTTGTATAATCCAATATAACACTTTTTAATGACTAAAATATGAACAAATATATTGCCGCTTTAGGCATCGTCGATGATTTCCTCGGTGAGGAGATTCCACTAAAAGAGATAAGTGTTATAGCAAAAGATCAGTACGAAGCACATAAGACTGCTTTGTTTAAATGCAATTTAGGCAACAAGGAAACTGTCTTTAAAATTAAAGAAGCTTCCACTGGTATAGTAAGGTTCGATCACAAGACCGGTTTTAGTTCTTAATCATTCTTTTCGAAGTAGGCTGTTATTGTCTTGTTACCGTCTACATAGACTGTAGCTATAGAAGTAGAAGCTGCACTCTCATTACCAAACGAGGCAGAGTCTTCCTTAACAGTTAAATTACCACCTGTGTAATATACAGAACCATCGCCACCTAGTGGGTAAATACCAACATCCCAGCATCCTGGCCCGTCAACTATTAAAGGAGAACCCTTAGAAGCACCGCTATGGGTTGTACAACCTGGTATACTACCATATGCAGTTAAATATGTACCCACATTACGTATAGTAGCAATACTACCTGCTATATACGTGCCACCACCAGTTACAAAGCCGTTACCCTTACCTATGACTGCTGCTTGAGTTGTAATAGTGTATCTAGGGGCTGCTACAGTGGCTGGTATTGTTCTACTATAACCTAAAGTTACTTCAGTTTCGCCTGGACAAGTTGTACGGTTTACTGTTAAGGTTGAACTTGTTAAACTTGCTGGGGTTAGCTGTAGTACAGGGTTATTTGGGAGTGTACTGCTAGGTACCCCATCAATACTCCAAGTATGAGAAATATATGGGTTGTTATTAATATAACCACCTAAACTATTGTTAGATATACCTGCATATGCAGCTGTACCGCTTAACATATAGACTGTCAATGTGCTTGTTGACATACCAAGTGGGCCTGCACTTAAGCCGTTGGTAAAGTTAGTATCATACAGATAACCTTCAGATACCGAAGCTACTACTCTTGGTACTATAGAATGACCTGCTGTAATACTACCTAATGATAGATCTACACTGAACTTACCTGAATATGTACCAGGATAACCGTCAGGTTGTACGGTATTACTATCTGTAGTGAGATATGTACTTAATGGTAATACAAATATTGAAGAGTTACTTGTAGATGTAGTTAAAATAGGTGTAGTATCTTGATTGATAGTAACGTATACACTATTTGCAAAATACCAAGGCGAAGCGCCATATGTTTCGCACAAGTTAATAATTAAGCTTGCAGATAACGGTGCATTTAATACGTTAAACTTAAAGTTGTAGTCATTACCGTAACGAGAAGGTAAACTGTTAGGTAAAGCACTATATAAGTTACCAATAGCAGCTGCTGAAGCAAATGCAAACAACGTTTCAAGTGTTACATCTAGATAACCCTGACCGTCACTATATACTACACCAGCTGCATCTGCAGCAGAACATGAATAATAACCGATATCTGTCAACTGCGCGCTCAATACTGTATATGTGGAGCTAGAAGCGGCTAACGTCTCAATAGGCATACCATTATAGAACCATTGATAACCGTAAATAGAGTCTGGACCACCTGCTGATGAAACACCAAACGTAAATGTAGCATCCTGGCCTGCAGTTACAGCAACTAAACCAGGCTGTTCTGTTACTATTGGTTGTGGTTGAATATATTGGTAATATGTGTATGCGCTGGCAGCTGTTGTCCTACCTAATAAATTGTTTATGTAAGAAGGTGGTTGTACTACATATTCTGGAGTAACTGCAGAGAGTATTGCTGTCTGTATGTTGTAAATTCTGTCAATAACACGATTAATAACTGCAGAACTTAATATTTCATTAACATGTACAAAGTTACTTTCATCTGCACTTAAAGAGTTAATTACGTCTAAGGCAGAAAGCTGTCTTGTATCAAAAGAAACTAAATTATTACTTTGATCTACTGTAATAACATATTTACCTGCAATACTTTTAGCTAAAATTTCGTGATTTTTAAGTACTGCATTTAAAGACTTGTTGTATACCCAGTCCTGTATAAGTTCATCAGAACCAATAGTATAAGCAGATAGTAATGTATACTGATTACCTATCTTGTCTATATCAAATAGTGTTGATGTACTAGGTAAGTCAATAAACTTAAATAAGCGCGTACCGGTAGCTACATAGAAGTAACTTCTGTCATCAATAAATGCAGTTACAATAGGTTCATTTAAAGCGTTATTATTATAACTTGGACTGTTAATACGGTTTACAAATAGACCGGTTGTAGTGTACTTGTAAATGTACTCACTTGTAACAATATAATAGAATACCCCTGTAGGTTCTATTAACAGTTTAAGTATTTTTGCATTAGCAGGTACTTCAGGTACTTCTAAAGTGTTTAATAAGTTGTTATTTGTGTCGAATACAAACACCTTATAAGGAGAAGGGAATACATCTTGGTTAGGTGTAACTAAAGGCGAGCTTGGTGCAGAATCATAACCTGCACCATACATACTCATTGCCTGTACTACAAAGCTAACGTAATTTTGAGTAGAGTCAAATATATACTTGGTTAACCTTGGAGGATTGTCAAGATTGACTGCTGGTGAATAGAAGTTATCTATTTCTAAGTAGTTACCACCGTTACCCTCTACTTCCCCGTATATAGTGAAGTTTGCACTTACACCAAACACACTAGCTAAACGTAAACCGTCGTGATCCCAGGTGACAGCGTATTGTGTGGTAGCTGCATCTACTGCAGATGTCTGTACTGACACGATAACAGGAGCGTTAGGTGCTTTGAGTGTACCTAACATGAGAATATTACCTGTATTTTGATCTATATCAAATGGTGTAATTTCGTAACCAGTTAAAGCGCTGGTATAGATTGTATTAACATATGTTAAAGCAGAATTATAAACTTTAATACAGTTATTACTCTTATCAGCTACGTAAACTTGATTATTATAGAGTTTAATATCTGTAGGTACATCGGTATAATTTTGACCAGCACCAAAATAGTATTGATCTGTTAATACACCACCAGTACCATCAGGTTTAGCACCACCAATCTGATTAATAATTGTAGCTGTAGCGCTACCTGCATTATAGTTTAGACCAAACCGATACAAACTAGTAATACCGTAAGGATATGTATCAGAAGCTAATACATACAAGTTATTACCACTTACATCTGCTGTATAAATGTTGATATTGTCATTACCAGGTACAACCGCACTTAACAGCGCTACCCTATCATTAGTAAAGTTATTTCTTCTAACTTCTAAGAAACTGTATGAACTATCTGAAGTATAAACAATAAAATTATAATAATCTGGTGCACTATACGGAGACTTATATGACTTAAAGTCTCTAATAACACCCGGTACATTACCGTAGTTATATGTAGAAGATAAATCTGTATAAGTGTTTGAACCAGATAAGAACGTATTACAATATGGGAATTGTAGAAAATCTCCTACCCATTCGATTAATTCAAATTGAGGTGTCTTTCTTATGGTTTTAGTAATACCGTTTAAATAACTAAAGTTATTATCAAGCTTAGTTAAAGCAGCATTAATGTTATCTGCAGTAACCCATTCATTTGAACCAATCTCAACATCGCTTTGAGTGTAAGGCAGTACTGGAACTATTCCTTCTAATGTTTTAGCGTAGTCAGCTAAACTAATCTCTGGGAAAGTGTCTTGTACGTAGAACTGCGCGCTTAAAGTAGCAGTCATTAATGGTATTACACCAGGAACTGCAGGTTTACCGAAATCGGAAGATTGAGAGTAAGCAGAAAGAGTAACTGTATAAGGGTTATTTCTAGCTTTCGTATAAGAATGTGTAAAATATATAACCCCGTTAGAAGTTGTAGATGTATCTACTCTATCTGGACCTGTATCATCCCCCCAAGTTACAACATAATAAGGATAACCAGATGGGTGATTAGCATAAGGAGGTACTGTTTGTATCCAAAATGGTTGATTGGTTTTTAAGAAAGTGTATGGGGTATACAGTTTAAGAGGTGTTGCAGCGGCTGTTAAAGGGTTAGTAATAACAGAGAAATCTATAATAGTATCTATTATATTAGAGCCATATGGGGTACCAGCCGTAGATGGGTCTATTTGACCGAAACCAATCTCTGGCCCATAAGTTGGTATACCAGTTGAAGCCAGTAACGTGCCGTAGTTAGGGTTTTGAAAGCCCTGGCCGTTTAGTCTGTATGTAAAGTGTTTGCTTATAGTAAGCGGGTTACCATTTAGGTCTAAAAAGTCTGAATATCTTAAATATGTATTGTTTGCATTACCACCGGCAAATAAACCCGTACCGTAATTACCTACATCTGGACCAAATATGTTAGCATGGTTAGAACCCTCAACAATACGTGCAGTACCTGCAGCACTTAGGGTTGTAACTGGAATCCAGCCTGTTCCTTGGTTATCCATAGAAACACTTGCTGTAAAAATTGGGGTAGCATTAGTAGGGGTATAATAAAGATTTATGCTATAAACTGTGCCGGAAGTGCTCTTATCTCCTGTATAAAATGAGTGTAAAACATTACCATCAACATCATACAACTTAACTGTAGTGCCTTTAGGTATAGCGTTACCGTTAATGTCAATAACGTTTAATATAATAGGTTGATTTACACAGTTAATAAACTGCGCTCCAATAGTTTGCTCATATGTAACAGTAGAAGTAGGTAAAGACATATAGCATATGCCTTGAATGTACTTAAAGCTATTAGAATCTGGGGTAGGAGAGGGAAAAGTTGGAGCTGTTTGCGGTGTAGAAGGTTGTACTATTGCAGCAGCAACAGTTATATTATAAGTTTGCCTACCAGTATTACCCACGCTATCTGTAACTGTAATTGTAACAGTGTAAACGCCGAGAGCAGCATCACTTGCTATAGTACCTTCTAAAAAGTTAGATGTAAGAGTTAAACCGGCTGGCAACGTACCTGAAGTTACTGAATACGCATAAGAACCAACACCCCCGGTTGCAGTAAATGTAACTGTTGAATAGACTGCACCCTGTACACCATTATTTAAAGTAGCTGGTGTTAATGTAATAACAGTACTTGCTGGGTTAGTTGAAGGAGCATTTTCATCTATACTTAACGCAATATAAGAAGCATTACCAGGTATGTATGAGTATGTAACTGTACTAGTATACCCGTTTGTACCGGTATAGTTAAAAGTAACTGGATTGTTGGTTATACTAGTTGCCATTATGGTAGAGCTGAAAAATTAGAAGGTGTTTGCGGGTTATACACTGGTGGTGGTATAACACCTGGGGTATTATTGACTGAACCTGTTGAAGAAACTAAACCTGGTGCTATAGTTGCAAGCGCTTGTAAACAATCTGCTTTTTGCTGTGGGTTTAAAGCAGTACTACCGGTAACTTGCGCGACAATATCATTATACGCATCGTTATAGTTGTAATATGTTGTTGTTTGAAAGGTTGTCATGTTATTGCCAGATTATTTGATTTAACTGCGTGTAAGCAGGGGTCGTTTTACTTAATGAAGATAATATGTTTTTCTCTATAATACTTCTAATACCTGGATCGGTAATATTAGAGTTTTTAATTTTAATATTATATAAATGAGATTTAGCACCAGGTAAACGATGAGGGAAGAATCTATCTATTTGTTCTATATAATAACGAGTGCCTGCAGGAGCAGCCCAAGTTAAATCTGAATAACTGTTTAAAGTAAAGCGTCTTTGTAGTGCAACAATATCAGCTCTTTCTAGAGCTTGAGAATAGAACCGTACGTCTGCAATGGCTCCGTTAAAACTGTAAGGATCTATTGTTTGCTTAGTAAACTCAGATAATGTTTGGGTTTTAAAGCTAGATGTACCCACTACTAAGTCTACATTGTTACGCTGATTGTATATCCTGTATACACCTGCAGAAAGATCTCCAACAGAGGTACTTGTTGCTAAATTACCGTCAACGTACAGATTTAACATGTTGTACGGATCAATACTAATAGCAAAATGGTGCCAACCAGGCATTAAAATAGATGAGTTGTAGTTTAACTGATAAACTTTATTATCTCTCTTTAAAGTAGCTGTATTGTTAACGTTTGCTTTTACGGTTAATAATGTCTTACTGTTACTTTGTATATAGTTGTATTTGCGCTGATAATCATAACCGGTAGCATCACCAATTTGAGTAATATAAAGTGGCGCTGAACTTAAAGTACCATACATTGCTGTAGTAGCGTTATAAGTTGCTAGTATATTACCACTTAATGGTTCTACTTTAAACACGTTTTGTGTTTTACCATCTATAACAACTGCATTGTATACAATAGAATTAGAGTTAGGGTCAAGCTCTGCAGAGAAATTAATAATACGAGACGAATTTCTAGGTTTACCGTTAACTGCAAATACTTGATCGCTTGTCAAGCTGATATCCCATATTAACCTACCGTAATTGTCTAATTTGCATAGATTACTACCAGATAAGCCCCCGTATAATAACCAAAGATTGTTTTGGTGATCACATGCTACATATTCTGCATGGTAAGCAGATAATATAAACTGTGGGCTGTTAGTATTAAGATTTCTTACTAATATATCACCAGATAGGGCAAATACTACATTATTACTATCTACTGTACCGCTAGTGGTACCGTTAAAGTAAGAAATATTACCACTTAAGTCTAAAGCATAACTAGTAAACCCTGCATTTGAGCTACCTGTTAAGAAAGTACCGTTTGTATCGAACTTATACCAATAAACTGTGTTATTGTAGTATGTAAACACATACAATTTACGTATATTGTTTTCATATATTAAATGTGCATTCATTAATGCACCTAATAACTCTTGACCACTGCTGTTATATAAATGAAACTTCTTAAGTAGGGTGCCGTCTTGATCGTATTCAAATACGTCTTTTTGTACGTCTATAATAAAGTAACTTTCATTGTAGTTACCTTTTAATACAATACTATTACCGCTAGCTGGCGCATTAGTAGTAGTGTGTAATGAAGATAACTGAGTGTTTAAAGTCTGTATCTTAGTTTTATCACCAACCAATGTAATGAACGGTGTAATAAGAGGGTTATATTTAAACAAACCGAAACCACCATTATAAAAATTGCCTATAATCTGATCTCCACGAAAATTACTCCAATCATTGTTATATGCTTGGAACGCTAGTGTAAAGCCTGGTACATATAGGTCATTATCCGTTAAGTTTAACTTAGCATAGCTAACTGAAGTATTTAAAGCCTGATCTCTTGTACCTGTATAAGTTTGAGTTGAGTTACTAACTAAATTATATACATACCCTGCACTCAAGCCTGTAACATTATTAACTAATGGGTTAGTCCAGGTCGTTATTTGATGTGTTAGTGTACCTGAAAGATTATCAACAACCATTAAGTTATCGTTATCACCTATTTTATGATAAACGTATAAACTTTCGGGGCATAATACTTGTGTAGTAGGTGTATCCCAAATAACGTTAGGGTAGTTATTGTTACTAGGACTGACTCCAGGAGAGTTTAACACTAATGCAGGGCCAACTTTGTTAGGATCAAAGTATCTGTCCATCCATACCGGTTCTGTACCTATATCTGATGCAGATAACCAAGAACAGAATAATGTGCCTGGTTGAGAACTTAAAGCGTTGATATAATTGCCCCAAGGTGTGTATTTTCTATAATTTGCTTGTTTAGCAAATATACGATCTGAACGCCAAGGCGAAGAACCTGGAGTCGCACCAGACTTAGCTAATGTACTACCAGACAATGCTATATTAACAGCACTTACAGGATAATGAAAGTAAGTGTCCTTATCTTTATAGAAAGTTTGAGCTGCTTGATTGCCTAAATAACTTAAATAAATTTTGTCGTAACCTTCTTCAGTGTTTAAACCGGTGAAAATCTTGTTATACAATCTTGACTGCGCACTTAAAGTAGGGGTTTGAATATATTCCGGAGAATAATAATTCTTTAAAGGGGTAATGTTATAATCTAGCTCGTCAGATATAGAAGCAATATCTTCATAAGGAGCTGTAATTAAATAGTTGTAAGGTAGTTTTGAAGTTGCTACGCTTATGTCGATACTATTGGGTGTGTTAACGTATTTTACGTTACTACTATCACCTACAGGTTTATATGCTGTTTCAGTAAATCTGTTTAAAGTAAAAACGTTGGTATTAGTGTTAAAACCTAAGAATGTACTTGTTTTTAAATATGTGTTATCAATATCACTAGCTACATACCCGTTTTCTGAGCCACCATTAACAAATAAACTAATATTGTTTTTATAAAGATTATAATGCAGTACATAAGCTGTACTAGACATTCTCAAACCGCCATCTATATTTGTAAAACCGTTTACATAAGCAACATAGTTATTGTTGTATGTTACAGCAACTGTATTAGCGCTTGTTACGAACGTTAATGTGAATAAAGTAGCTTTAGTAGGATCGGTAATGAACTGTATTTTGCTACCACTGTATGTACTTGCAGAAAGATAATAACTGCCTATACTTAAAGTAGATGTAGTTATATAGTTTGTACCGTCAAGAAAAGAAACAGAACTCAAACAATCCGATAGAACGAGATTGTTAGATAATATGTTTAACGAGTTTTGATTAAACGTTACGTCTTTTGCACCTGAAAGTAACGGGGATAAACTATAAAAAATCCCATCTGAAGTCGAAAACCCATTGAGAAGGGTACTTACGTTTGAACCGTAGTTGTAGGTCAGATTAACAGGGTAAGTACTAACAATCGACATATAAAATACTTAGTGCTGAAACCTTGTTAATCTATCAATAAGCAGCCTTTTGGAATATGTATCGTAAATCTGTGCCTTGCACCTTATAATTCGTATCAAAGCCTATATCCCCGCCTGGTTGAAGGGCTTGATATCTAGAAGCAAAATCTTGAGAACCTTTAGAATAGCCAGTAGGGGTACCAGGAGAACCAGCACCAATAGGGTTAAAGATACTATCTAAGTCAGTACCGTTAACTTGATAATGACCGGTTTGCGCTCCGAAGTTTGCCATATTACTTGTTTTCTAACTGTTTTACTTTAGTATTTAACTCTTTAACAGCTTCAATCAATATAGCCGTTAAACGACTGTAATCTACACCAGTAACTTCATTAGAATCATTCTTAGCTACTATTGTTGGCAATATTTCGTTTACTTCTTCTGCTATTAAACCAATATCATTCTTAACATCCCTATTATTCCAGTCAAACGTTACACCTTGTAGTTTTGAAACTGTATCAAGAGCGTTTGTAATAGGTGTAATATTTGTTTTCCATTTGCGAGATGAACTTGTGTTGTAGTTTTGAGCAGTTACCGTACCGTTAACGGTTAAGCCTGCAAACGTTGCACTATAAGATGAATCAAGAGCAATAGTACCGCTACTTGTAATAGTACCGCCAGTTAGACCGCTACCTGCTGTAATACTTGTTACTGTACCACTACCACTTGGCCAGCTACTATAAGCTACACCACCTAGTGTAATACTACCGTCTACTTGCAGGTTACCAGAGTTTGCACCATGACCGTTACTTTGAACGTGTACTAAACCGTCATATTCAACAGTCATTCTAACTGTGTTAGCGCCACCGCCTAGATCTGGGCCAGATGCAAATCTTATGTAACCGCCAGAGGCAGCACCAGCGTTAAGACTTAATACTCCAGGCACAACACTACTATTACCTGCAAAGTCGATTTGTGAACCGTTGCTGATACCATTTGCACTACCACCTGTAATAGTTAGTACACCACTATTGTTTACATAGCGCATGCCCACGTTACTGGTCATTACAATACCATCATCAGATGAAACCCCGTGTATGGTTAATAAACTACCATCCCAGCGTACGTAATTACTTGAACCACCAAGATCAAACTTAGGTGTACCGCTAACATCTCCTAACCAGAAACCAGTGCCTGAACCATAACCTGTTTTACCTTGAGATATAGCGTTTCCACTATTATTAGCTATAGCAATATTACCGTTAATAGTTAATGTACCTGAACCGTTATAGCTTAAGTTACTACCTAATGAAAATTGACCAGAACTATCAACATAGAAAGGTGTACCAGAATCTTGATATGTACCACTACCTAAGGAAAGTTTAGTAGATGAAATAGTAATGCCACCTATTGAACCGCCAGTTAGTCCTAAGCTCTTACCTGTCTGACCGCTTTGCAAAGCAGAGTTAGCATTGTTAATAGACGTTGAAGTTACTTGTGTGCTACCACCAACATAAATCGTGCCTTTTACTGTTAAAGTTGAACCATCCCAGTATATTGAATTTGCACCAGTACCGTTAAATGCAAAAGTACCATCATTCTTTATATATGTGTTAAATGCACCGCTAGTATAATAACCCATATAGGTTTGACCTAAAAATAAACCGCTACCAGAAGGAGCTGCATCAATTACTAGCTTACCGTTACTATCGGTCTTTACTTTACCGGATAATGTGGATACGTTACTATTAGCTGTATTAGCAGTACCTAAAGCTGTACTTGCATTACTATTAGCTGTACTTGCGTTACTATTAGCTGTAGCAATGTCTGTAGCAGCTTGACCTCCAGTTATATTAATAGCACCATTAATAGTTAAGTAACCGTTTGCCCAGGTTAAGGAATCTCCGTTAGGGCCAGATAGGTAAAAGTTACCATTATTGGCCATATACGTTTCCCATGCACTACCATTATAATAACCTAAATTATTAGAGCCTAAATATAAACCTGCAGTGCTTGGACTTGGAGTTTTTACGATAGCACCTGTACTATCAGTGAATACTGCAGCAGCCGTTGGTGAAACCGCGTTATTAGCAATAGTTGTAGCGGTTGATGTACTTACTGCAGCAGAACCGTCTGTTAAATACAAGCTACCTTTAAGGGTCAAGCTAGAACCATCCCACCATAAATAGTTTCCTGTAGCACTAAGTGTATAACTACTTGTTAAGCCTGTACTACCTAATAACATATTAAATGTAGGGGTAGAAGTACCAGCTTTTTTATACCATTTAAATGAATCGCCTAGATAAAGTACTGCTTGACTTACATTTGAACGATCTGAAGCAGCTGTAGTACCATTTAAAAAGAATGGTGTATCTGCTGTACCAGCTGCACTTGGAACACCAGTATATAATGTATTTTGATACATACCCACACCAGCAATAGAGCCGTATGTAGCAGTAATACCACCAGATACGTTCATGTAGTTTGTTCCGCCTGCTCTAAAATACTTTAAGGTATTACCTAATGTAAAATAAGTACGATCTGAAGTGCCGTTGTCGTAGGAACCGTTTAAATAAAAAGGTGTGTCAGCAGAACCAGCAGCTGAAGCAACACCTGTATATATTGCACCTGTAGCAATACCAACACCACCAATGGAACCGTATGTAGCTGTTATACCACCAGATACGTTCATATAGTTTGTACCACCCGCTCTAAAATATTTTAGAGTGTTACCTAAAGTCATGTATGTACGATCTGAATAACCGTCATCAACTGTACCGTTTACATAAAATGGAGTATCTGCTGTACCAGCTGCACTTGCAACACCAGTATAAATAGCACCAGCTGCAATACCCACCCCACCAATAGAACCGTAAGTGGCGGTAATACCACCAGATACGTTCATATAATTTGTACCACCGGCACGGAAATACTTTAACGTATTACCTAAAGTCATATAGGTACGATCTGAATAACCGTCATCAACTGTACCGTTTACATAAAATGGAGTATCTGCTGTACCAGCTGCACTAGCAACACCAGTATAAATAGAGCCTTGTGTTAAACCAACACCACCAATGGAACCTGCATTTGCAAATATAGTACCAGATAGTTGTAACTGACCAGTATCTCCTCTATATAAGAAACCATTGTTTGGGTAGTTACCTACAAAGAAATAAGCGTTACCATCGGTATAGTTACCCATCCATACCCCATGTGAACCGGATGTGCCTGGCCAATCTGCATTAGCTGTACGAATAAAACCAGCAGAAAGGTCCCCTACTGTACCTAATACAATACCTTGAGTAACTGATACGTCTTGTGCTAATAATAAGTCTGTAGCTACACTTGCGAAGTTTTCACCAAATGAAGCCCAATCAGCTGTATCTACCCCTGGTATACCCCAGCCTGTATAGCCTGAGAACGAATCACTACTTAAAGTGGTACTTCTAGCTATATAATAATTAATTTTATCACCACCAGAATAACCTGCAACGTCAACCCGAGAAGGTGTATCGTAGTAAATGTAATTTGGACCTCTATAATAACCTGTATAAACTAAGCCAGGTCCTGGGTTACCATTATTTGCACCAGGCGGTCCTGAAAAACCCGATTTACCGCTTACACCACTAAAGCCTGAACTACCAGTAAAGCCTGAAAAACCTGAATTACCGTTAAAACCAGAATAGCCTGTTGAACCTTGAAAACCAGAAAAGCCTGAATTGCCTTGAAAACCAGAATAGCCTGTTGAACCTTGAAAACCAGAAAAGCCTGAATTACCGTTAAAGCCAGAAAACCCTGAACTACCAGGAATACCTTGAGGTCCAGCTGCTGTACTTGCTGCACCTTGTGCACCTGTTGATCCTTGAGCGCCTGGTGCTCCAGAAAAACCAGAAATACCTGTACCACCTGGGCCTATACCTTGAGTGCTTAACCAAGCTAACGTCTGTGCCAAAGACATTCTGTATGTTTTTGGATCTGTTTCGCTCTTAGAAACTGGTATTGAAATATCCTGAGAAACTGTTCCTGTTGGAACTGGTGGTAAATCTGTAATTTTAAGAGGCATTGTTAATATTATTTAGTTGTTATGTATAGTACTATCCATTGTAATTTAACAGTAAATAGTTCGGGTTTTTTGTCTCTAAGGCTATTATTTGACTGTTATCCGGACCCCAAGCTTTCATTTTAACTAAATGCACTTCTTCAAAAGCATAAGGTTCAGCATTTGCAATAGGATTTTTAGTAAGCTTAGGTAAAACATTAGTTACTGTAAGAGAATATGTATAAGGGTCATAATGATCCGGACCTACATAAGCAGATATACCAATAGTTAATGGAGAGTTACTATTAGGTACAGTATATACAAAATCTGATCTACAATCATCACTACCGTAGTTAAAAGAAGTAAATGTATTAACTTTTGTTACTACTTTATCAGGAAAATGATATATAACTTTACTTAAAAACTGAGATCCGGTTAACGGTACAAATATAGGTTGAAATGTTATAGTTAAAGGTGTATAACCTGAAACTGATGTCGTGCTGTCAAATTGATAATAAATGTTCATATTATACGGCTACAATGTTGCTTCCTGTGTCTGTTACAATCGGTACTACTACTTCGTTTACTAAAATTTTACCTAAAGTTGCTTCTTTAGTATTGTAGCTTATAATCTTAAAATTTTGATTGGTGTAAGCTACGAAATCTATAATATATGAAGTAGTGTCTTGGTTATACGAAATGAGAGGCGGTTCAATATAAGTTAATAACTCTTGATCTAGGTTAACCGAACTAATACCTCTATTATAAAGGAAATAGCTATAATCTGTATTGTTAGTAGGGAATATTCTTACTCGTTTACCAGGATGATTAATATCGTACTGATACAATACAGGAACCACTAAAGCAGAAGCAGAATTGGTAGTAGCAACAGCAGCTGATAACAATAAACAAGAGGTTATCTTTTTATTTGTTTCGTCATACCAGTTACCACCATAATACACAGCAGCCGTATCGTTAACTTTAATACCAGTTAAAGAAGCACTTGAAAGTATACGGGTAGAAACGTTTTGATGGTAATCTAACGTTAAAAAGTCTTGATTGGTTGTAATAATTTGACCGGTTGTGTAGTCAAAGTTAATCTTCTCAAATATAGTGTAACCACTTAACTCAAATACTAATGTATCGAAAAATACCTCAAAGTTTTTAATGTTATTAGCAGATAACTGAGCATATATAGCAGACTCATTAATATGCTTATTATATATTGCAGAAAGTATGTCTGTAGCAGTATACACTATACCATCTACAGTTTTAACCCATAGTTCACCATATGCATTTTGCATATTGTATATGGTACGTTCTCCAGGCGGTAATTTATACAGTGCATACTGATTACCGTATACATCTGTTTGCCAGCTGTATAGTTCTTTATTAGAGTTAATTAAAAGCTTACTAACACGAGTATCAATATCAAAATACCGTAGCCAATCTTCTTCAGTAAATTTGTTTGTGGTTAACCAAATGTTTTTCTGATCTCCAGTCCAAAATTCGTAATCATTATGTACATCAGTAACACCATTACTATCTAGTTTGGTTGTTTCAAAGTTAGATTGATAAGGAATAAATTTTTGATATGTATCTGAACCGACTACCTGACCGTCAAAAGCTGTACCAGTGTTAGAAGCTTTCAACCAACTTAAATTCTGCAAATGAGTTATAATATTATCTTGATCATTTTCAGTTAAGCCTCTACCTTTATTAAATTTGTTTGGATCTACATACCTATATGTATTACCAGGTGTAATTTCGTTAATGTTAATTAACGGTGTTAAATTTTTAGCTAAATAAGTAGAAACACCTAAATTATTAGGTGTAAAATAACCGCCTAGCTCGGCTTTTGTCTTAATGTTGTTACCGCTTTGTGGTAATGTAGCAACAGTAGGGTAGTATCTATTAGCTAAGTTACTCCAAGGTGCAAGTGGTGTGATTTCAGCACCTATATACCCGTTGGTAGTACCAGATAGTATATATTCTTTATTGCCTAAATATTTTTGAGATAGTGTTACAAGCTGAGCATTAATCTGTCCAGCTGTAGTGTTTACATCGACTTGTGTTGCAGATAGCATTTATTATTGTGCTGATAAAGATTGTTTTAATGTATTAATTTCAGCTTTAAGCTCTTTAACAGCTTCAATAAGTACTGCAGTTAAACGAGTATAATCTATACCTACGCAAATATCAGTACCGCTTGTGGCACTAGTCGATACTACATAAGGTAATACTGGTAATACTTGCTCTGCTATAAGCCCTATTTGATTTGTATCACTTAAATCTAATGTGCTATCGTATGCTACACTAGATAAAGAGTCTAATAAACTTAAAGAATTTCCTATTAAGTTATTTAATGGACGTATGTTTGTTTTGTTCCTTTCAGAAGAAGTGGAAATGTAAGATACAGCTGTAACGTTACCGCTACCATCGACATAAAAATTATTACTACCTGCATATAATATTCCACCATTATTAACTGTAAAGTTACCAGATTGTACTATAGCACCGTTAAAGAAGCCTACTACCGCGTTAGCTACTATACCACCATTGGTGGTTAGTGCACCACCCCCTACAGTTAATGCATTGAATGACGGACTGTCAGAGGTATTTAATGATTGATTATAACTACCAGCTGCTCCTTGGAAACCTGTTGAACCTTTAGCACCTTGCGCACCGTTAGAGCCAGTAGCACCTTGTGCACCGGTTGAACCTTTAGCACCTTGTGCACCTGTAGAACCAGTACCACCTGTAGCTCCTTGAGCACCATTTGAACCGTTAGAGCCAGTAGCGCCTTGAGCACCATTTGAACCGTTAGAGCCAGTAGCACCTTGTGCACCGGTTGAACCTTTAGCACCTTGTGCACCTGTAGAACCAGTACCACCTGTAGCTCCTTGAGCACCATTTGAACCGTTAGAGCCAGTAGCGCCTTGAGCACCATTTGAACCGTTAGAGCCAGTAGCACCTTGTGCACCAGTTGAACCTGTAGAGCCTTTTAAGCCAGAATAACCAGAAGCACCTTGTGCACCAGTTGAACCTGTAGCACCCTGCGCGCCAGTTGAACCTGTAGCGCCTTGTGCACCAGTAGGACCCGTACCTTGGGCACCAATTGCACCTTGATTACCTTGAAATCCTTGAGCACCTGTAGCACCTTGTGCACCATTAGTACCGGTAGCACCCTGTGCGCCTGTAGCACCTTGTGCTCCGATAGTACCTGGAGCACCTTGAGGCCCAGTACCTTGAGCACCTGTAGAACCTGTAGCACCCTGAGCACCCATATATCCTTGATAACCCATTGGACCGGAATAACCAGAATAACCTGAAGTACCTTGAGCCCCAGTAGAACCTGTAGCACCTTGTGCGCCTGTTGAACCTGTTGCACCCTGTGCACCAGCCGTACCTGTAAATCCTGAAATACCGCTAAAACCAGAATAACCCGATGTACCGTTTAAACCTATAAACCCAGAATATCCCGATATGCCTAATGCGCTTAACGCACTAGCTGAAGTAATTACAGTGCTATCTGGAAACTGTATACCTTGCGTTCTAAAGTATTGTTGTGTAATATTAGTCATGTTGTTTAAGCCTGTATTTCATAACCTAGGGTTGACACTGAAACACTTTGTTGTATATTACTACTTACTGGTGTTACGTAGACATTAAACGCACCATTCGGTTGATTGTCAAAATCAGCCAAAAACGAAACAAAAGGTCTTGAAGCAGGTGAAGAAGTTGCACTACCGAATGACATTATACTTAAATCCCCGCCTGACCTTGAAACTATTACTTCACTTATTTGAGTTGTACCTATATATCCACGGCCGTCATTAGAGTCAACATTTGCTTCAACCTGACATAACAGCTTTAAAGATTGTGCCCAATCATTTGTTGAATATATTTTGTATTTTTGTCCGTATGTAACGTCAAAGCTAGTTTTTACAACGGTTTGAAACACCCCGCCTGGTATATATGTAGACCCATCAGGTAACACACCTACTTGAGTTAAACCGCTTTGTACTGTAAAGTTTTGATGACCCATATTAGAAAGAAGAAGCAATTTCGGTTGCGTACGTTTTTACCTTTACTGCACCATTAACAGCAGTATTAGGTGTAGCGTATACGTTTATATTGTTACTATTTAGTATTGCTGATAAAGATATAATTAAATTATTACTAGTGTAAGTTATACCATACACTGAATATGTTACATCAACTGCACTTATTCCTTTTACGATAATAGCTTCACAAGTTTGAGTGTCATATATATTTGAAGAGCTTAAAGTATTTGCTTGAGCTTGAACTAATAACTTTGCTGTGCTTATTGTACTATTAGGTGATGTATATATTAAGAAAGATGTGCTAGAACCTGCTGTAGTGTATAATGTATCACCTGAACCACTAAAACCGGAATAACCTGAAGGCCCAGTACCTTGAGCTCCTGTTGCACCTTGTGCACCTACTGGTCCACTATAACCAGAAGTACTGTTACCACTATAACCTGAATAGCCTTGAGCACCTTGTGGACTACCTGTTGGTCCTTGTGCACCAGAAGCTCCTTGTGGTCCTTGAAATCCTACATAACCAGAATAGCCGGATATACCACTAAAACCACTAATACCACTGAACCCGGACCAGCCGCTTATGCCACTATAACCAGAAATACCACTTGCACCTACTGCTCCAATACTACCTTGTGCACCAGTAGCACCTTGTGCACCTACTGCGCCGGAAAAACCTGAATAACCAGATACACCAGGATTGCCCTGTGCACCTACAGAACCAACTGAACCCTGTGCACCTGATGCTCCTTGTGCACCCTGTGGACCAGTAGCTCCTGTTGAACCTTGTCCGCCAGTAGCACCTTGTGCACCTACTGCGCCTTGTGCGCCAATAAAACCTTCTACACCAGACAATCCTGAGTAACCTGAATAACCAGATGTACCGGAAGCTCCTTGTGCGCCTTGAGAGCCTTCCCTACCTTGAGCGCCTGTAGAACCGTTTATACCTGAGTAACCAGATGGCCCTATAACACCTTGTGCACCTGTTGAACCAGTTGCACCTTTAGCACCTGAGTAACCAGAGACTCCTGAGCCACTAAAACCTGAAATACCGGTATAACCAGAAATACCTGAAAAACCACTATAGCCTGAAATACCACTAAGACCTTGTGCGCCGATTTGGCCACTAATACCGCTGAAACCTGAAATACCAGAAGTACCACTATAGCCTGAAATACCACTAAAACCAGATATACCGCTAAAGCCTGATTGACCACTAGCTCCAACAGCACCACTAAAACCCGATACACCGCTAAAGCCTGATTGACCGGAATAACCTGAAAAACCAGATAAACCTAAACCACTAAAGCCTGATATACCGCTAAAACCAGATATGCCGCTAAAGCCTGAAAAGCTTGAGTAGCCTGAATAGCCTGAACCACCTATACCACTAAAACCTGAAAAACCAGAAGCACCGGAAACACCTTGACCAATAGGTGTACGTATTACTGTATATACTGAGCTACCATTATATTGATAGGAAGCTGAAACAGGCGTGGAACTTGATGTATATGCTGCAATCTGTAACAAGATACGATCAGTAGCAGATAAAATAGTTACATTATTTGATACAGCCCCTACTTTTTGAAATGTTGATACTGTATCTGTTACTACACCAGAATCTGCACTTAAGATAAATGCACTTGTGGCACTAGTTGCCATTGAATATGTATAGACACTGAATACAAAATTAACTGGGCCACCTAGAGCGTAACGGTAAAATTCAATATCCCATAATCCAGCTGGTATTTCTACTACACCAGGCTCTCCAGGAGGTGTTAAATACCAACCAAATGCACTAATACCGTTTGTATTAGTAATTACAACTTGGTCATCATTTACAGTTGTACCGCCGCCACCTGGCTGTAAAGCCATTACTTCAAACACTGCAGGGTTTTGGTCACTCGTTACTTCTTCTAAAAAGTATGTTCTACCATATAAAGAACCACCTGTAGGTCCAGATACACCAGACCAACCGCTTGTACCTGAAAAACCAGAAGCACCTGAAAAACCAGAAGTACCATTTATACCAGAAAAACCAGAAATACCGGTGTAACCAGACACCCCACTAAAACCAGACCAACCACTTGTACCACTATAACCTGATTGCCCGGTGTAACCGCTTATACCAGAAAAGCCTGATATACCAGAAAAGCCTGATTGACCGCTATAACCTGTAAAACCACTTGCACCACTAAAGCCAGAAGTACCGCTAAAACCGGAAACACCTGTATAACCACTTATACCACTGTAACCGCTAAAACCAGAGCTACCTTGAGCTCCTTGTGTGCCTTGAGCACCTTGTGGACCGGTAGCACCCTGCGGACCAGTACCTTGAGCACCAGTTGCACCTTGAGCTCCCTGTGCACCATTAATACCATTTGTGCCATTAGTACCGTTTTGACCGGAGTAACCTGATAACCCAATACCTTGTGCACCTTGTGAGCCAGTTAAACCACTGTAACCTGATTGACCACTATAACCTGAAGTACCGCCAGGAGCGCCTTGCACGCCTGGAAAACCAGAAGCACCAGAAGCACCAGAATAACCGGAAAAACCTGAAGCTGCTGCAACAGGTACCATCTCAAGATTTGTTATTGTTGTTAGTGCCATATTATGTGAGAGGTGCTACAATAACTATTTCTGAATTAGTAGGAGGAACTCCTGTAAAGGTTACGTTATGATTTGGTACACTAATAGTATACGCCATACCAGGTGTTTGCAATAACCCGTCAATGGTAACTCTATATTGAGAGGCATCAGTATTAGTAATACTGTTCAAAGGGAACGAGGTACTTTGACCATCACCGGAATAGACGTAAACATTGCTCATTGTTGATGTAGTATTATTACTTACAGTTGTACCTACAAAGCCGGATACGCCATAGCAAGGATTTAAAGTATTAGCAGCTTGTAGTGCTTGGATAATTAAATTTAAAATATACTCTGAAGGAATATCATATATCGAGGTTTTATAATCACTTGCACTTAAACCAGCCCCAAACGTAGTATACTGAGATATATCCACTCTAGGATCTCTATCAAAGTAATTTGCTGTATCGTAAAGTTCTTCAATTTCTACACTAAAAGAATCCGTTATATCATTTAAATTTGGCAAATACTGTAATAGATCACCATTTGTAATAATGATTTTGTCTGGATCCGGTTTAATGGTAAAAACATTTAATATATAAGTGTAAAACAAACTAGTGAGATATTCACTAGTACCAATTAAGTTATATTTTAACTTGGAATAAACAATACTATTACGTTGTTCTGCTAGGTAGCGTGATACATCTTTTAACTTACGTGCATAATAAACAATAGCTGTTTGTAAGTCTAAATCGTCTGTATAGTTAACAGTACTAAAAAAACGCTGCTCTTCTGGATTACGTGTTGATAAACCTAGTTGCTGTAAAAAGTTTATATAAAGATTTTTTACATATAACAACTGACCAGCTGGTGTGTTTGCACGGTTTTTATACCAGTTCTGCAAGTATGTATTATATTGAGCAACCTGAGTCTTACTATCAATATTACTATTATTTTGTAACCATTGTTGATACGAATACGGATTTCCTGTATCGGTTTCGGTAGTTAATCCGGTGGGTTTTGCAAGGGACTGTATGTTAATAACAGGCATTATTAATACTTACAGTCAGAGTGGTGTTTTACCATTTTGAGGCGGGGCATTTTGACCCCTCTAACCTCACCTTTAAATTCATGTAGCAACCACAAAGACTACATCTACTATTTTCTCCTAAATTAGGACAAGCTGAACATACTTCTATACGGGCGGTTTGCTTTGCTTCATTCGCAAGTATAGCGCCTTGCTGTTTATACACTTTTACAGTGTTTATTAACGTTTCAGTTAGATTGAATACGCTTGTTTTAAGTGTAGCCACACTTTAATTTACCTTATTAAGGTAGTTTTGCACTAATCTGATCAATCTTAGTCGATAGCTGTTTAACAGCTTCAATCAAGACCGCTGTAAGACGGCTATACTCAATACCTACAACAGTTGTATTGTCGTCTCCTAAAGTTACAACGTTAGGGATGACTGGCTGCACATCTTCAGCAATAAGACCGATTTGGTTAGTAGCACTTAAACCTATAGTGCTATCGTAAACAACAGCATTTAAAGATTTTGTTGAATTTAACGCATCTGTTACTGCTGCTGTTAATGGTCTAATATTAGTTTTACCTGCCCGAGAAGATGAAGCTGTAAATGAAGCAGCTGTAATACCGAGTGAAGTAGAAATTGAACTACCGTTATCAGTAATAGAACTATTTGTTAATGTGGTTGTACCAGAGAATTTAGCAACTAAATTTGCTGTACCACCAGGACTTACACCTGTAGACCCTTGCGCGCCTTGTGCACCAGTCGAACCTGTTGCACCTTGAGCGCCGGTTGAACCTGTTGCGCCTTGTGCACCGGTTGAACCTGTTGCGCCTTGTGCTCCGGTTGAACCTGTTGCGCCTTGAGCGCCGTTAGAACCGTTTGTACCAGAAGCTCCTTGTGCACCAGTTGCACCAGTTGAGCCTTTTAAGCCGGAATAGCCGGAATAACCTGAAGCACCTTGTGCGCCAGTTGAACCTGTTGCGCCTTGTGGTCCAGTTGCACCTTGATTACCTTGAAATCCTTGAGCGCCTGTTGCACCGTTCGAACCATTAGTACCTTGAGCACCTTGCGCGCCAGTTGCACCGGTTGAACCTTTGACACCAGAGTATCCAGAAGTACCAGTAGCACCTTGTGCGCCATTTGTGCCGTTTAAGCCTGTAGCGCCTTGAGCACCTTGTGCTCCTTGTGCGCCTGCGCCTGAATATCCTGAATATGCGTTTGCTGGATTAAAATATGCCATAGTAGTATTGGTTGTTAATATTTAGTAAAAAATACTACAGTTTGTATGAGTTTTAAAATAAAAAATAAACGGATTTGTCAAAACTAAAAAGTAAAGACGAACACACCTTCAAAACCGTGAGAATGCTGTTGCGTACCAAACTTTTTAATATAACGCAGACCGAGTTCAGTCTTTTCTGTTAACTCGTATGCAAATCCAACTTTACTAGTATTAGATTCAAAGTAGTATTTGTTGTTAATAGAAATACAATTAATAAGTTTTTCATTTAATAAAAGTAAAAATAGCTGCAGTTAATAAAAGTAAAAATGCCCAGGTACCTAATGCTTTATAATATGTGGATAGAGGGGTACCAAAGTAACGTTTACCAATCATAACACATTCGTGCATTGGAGTTAAAAGATAACCACAATAATCTAATGCAAAAAACCATAGTAGATACTGTCTACCGAATACTGTTGTAGCTAATACTGTTAGTGCAGCAAACTTACCGTCACTACCCATACTAAAGCTAGCAGCAAATAGTAACATACTAATAATATACATACCACTAAATGTATGTGGATCCAAGCCCCAGTTTCTTACAGCGTGTTCAATCCAAGCTCTATGCTCTTGCATATAACCAGATGTAAAGAAGATGACACCAATCAGTGTGATTGTAGTCCAATTAACATAACTACTAATCTTTTTCCAGCTATAAGTCTTAGTAATATACAGATAATAAGCTAATAGAGTACCGAAGATAGGAAACACTAACTCTGGGCCTTCTCCTCCAAGTAGCATATACGTAAGAACAGCAGCAATAAACGGTATTACGTTTTTGATAAAATTACCAGCGCCAAGATTTTCTTGAGGTGTAATCTCTATTTCGTCTTCTTTAATAACAAAGAATAAATAGTAAAAAATAAATGCAGCACTAACAGCTATCAACGGCCATAACATTTTTAACCATACTGCATATGTAATACCAAACGCAGCCATTGGTAGTATTACTGGTTTCTCAATAGGAGACCACATATAATAGTGATGGGTGGTAAGGAAGTCGATAGGTCCAAGTTTTTGACGTGCTTTTACATCTTTCTCCTTTGAAGCTGTTGCTGTATCTAATATACCTGCACTAACTGTACTTCTACCTTCTAGGGGCAATATACCACTAATAAGACTAATAACAGCAATAACTAACTTGTTACTTTTAAGTTTAAATTTTAACCATCCATACGTACACCCGAATAGGTTATGCTCTTTGGCAATACCCGCTACTACCATAATAGTAAAGAGTACAAAGAGATAGATTTCGTCTCCGAGATAAAAACGGTCTAAAAAGACACTCATAGCTATATTTTATATTATTTCTTTACAATAGCCAGGTAAAAACCATTCCACCACATATCAGGATCTTCTAAATCATTTAATAATATCTTATCGTATATTACTTCTAAACCAGCATCAGCAATACCGCGTTTAGCACCATTAATTACCCCATCAAAATTTGCATCATCAAATATAAGAACAGCTTCATCTACTAGCTTATCTGCAAAGTACATTATAGCTTGATAGTTAGCTTCTTCACTATGATCTGCATCATAAAAGAAAAAGTCTATATTACCAATATCAGATTTTTCGACTTGTAAGAAGTGACTGTTAAATACCTTTAAAGTATTATTACCTTTATACTTTTTAGCATTCTCAATAAACTTTTCTTTCGAAGATTCAAGATCTACCTTACCATTAGCAGATTTGGTTTGTTCTTGCCAATGATCGACTGCATATGCCTTGAGATTATTATCTTTAATGGTAGCGCAAAATGTACCACCATTTAACACACCTACTTCGAGGTAACCTGTCGATATTTTACCAATACCGTTCAATAGCTGTTTCATTTTGTCTGAAGTAATACCCTCTACAGTATCACCTATCGGTTGGTTAACAGTGTCTATTAGTAACTGAGCTACCTTTTCAACTTTCTTATTGTTTTTATTACCCTTGGCTCTCCATACTTTTGTACAGTAATCACAATCCCAACAGTTAAACTTACACGTCTTAATCTTTTGACGCCAAGTGTTTATAGGTTTTTCTATTAAGTTCGTGTCTTCTATATAAGGCTCGAAACCACTGAACAGTATTTCTTCTTTATTGGCAAACCTACGAATAATATCCATTGTCTCATTAAGACGGTTACTATTCTCTCTACCGTGCATTTTAATCGTATCAATACCTAGCTCTAAAAACTCTAACCAATCTTCTCTCCAAGGTGGAAAGTTAGCATTAGTTAACTGTACAGCTGAATCTTGAGTCTGCCATTTAGGGCAACTAACTCTACTAATAGGATCTGTAAAGTACTGATTGCCTGTTGTTCTAGTATTATTAAAGTGGTAATGCTCATCCATTACAGGGCACCCGCCTACACAACCTTCATTAGCTAATAAAGATAGCTTGATACCGTATTTGTCTTTAACTCTTTTTATCTCTCTAAGTCTATCATGATCTCTCATGAGTACTCGATCAAGATTAACATAGTTAAAACCAGCCTGTGCTAAAGCTGCTACTTCTCTTGGTTCTTTAACCGCTCTTAAAATAGTGTTTTTAACAAATAGTTCTGGAAAGTTATGTTTAACCTGTTTAGTTAACATCCAGTGTGTATGGGGTAGGGTACAAGACCTTATACCAGCATCATATAAAGGTTTAAAGTTTTTTATCCAAGTCTCTAAGTTCTTTTGACTAGCTCGTACTGATATATTATTAAACGTAGCAGATACAGTTATACCTGTTTCTTTTTGTACATATAAAGCTGTTTCAATAGCAAACTGATGTGCATCTTTTTGTACAAACACATCACCCATTGCATCTTGCAAGAAAGGATCAATACGACAAGTAAAATATATGTCGTATATATAATCTTTATACTCTTTACAGAACTCTAAAAACGTGTAGAACTGTTGTTCTGTAAGCTTAGGGTTAAGAGGTATACTAAATATCTTCACTCTTGGTCTTGGCTTCGATCTTTAACTGATCTTTAGCAACATCATCAATATAAGCTAAATCGGTTCCTTTTGAACCTATTAACTGCTTCATTGTTGCTTGACCAATAGCATCGATACCTTTACCTAACACGCCGTTGTATTTAATAGCTAACTGAAGTGTTTCTTTAACATCTGTTAAAGGCATCATTAAAATCGAATCTAAGTTACCTTGACCGATACGACCGATAGTATTTAAGTCCATTGCAGCCTGTTTAGCCATTCTTGTAATCCAGTACTCGCGTTCTAGCTCTTCATTGTTGTCTTTATATTTCTCTAAACTCTGCATATCTGGACACATTGATCTTACCATATCAGAAAACATATCAATTTCATTTTGACACATTTTCTCTTTCTTGTCATACATATGAATGTCCCAAACTGCTTGCTCTAAGTCTACCTGTAATATTTGTTTTTTAAGATCATCAAACTCATTATCGATATCTCTTTGTAACATTTGTTTTTCGATAATACGCTTTTTACGCTGACGTTGAACCTGTTTTAACATACCGTTACGATTGTCAATCTCTAATAAAGCTTGACGCACTCTGCGGTAATCTGTTACCTGAGAATTTACAACAAAATAACGAGCCTGAAAATCGGACATACCGATAGAGTTTTCGTTTTCATCGACAAATTTAATAATATCTTCGTTTTCCATATTAGAATTGGTATCCAAATTTTACTTTTTCTTTTCTAGCGTTTCTAGTATCATCCCAAAGTCCTTTTCTACTAGCAAGATCCTTTGTCATTTCGTGACCAAGTACCGTTTCTCGTGCTTCAACGTGATCATCAATAGAAGATAAACTATCTGCCTGTGTTAACAATTCGGCGTGTTTATCTGCGTCATAAGCAGGTCTTTCAGTGCTATCAAGATTAGGTAAACCTAAACGTCTATCTTCCATTTCTTGATCAATGTGTAACTTATGAGCTTTCTTCATTAGTGATATAGTAGCTGCTGTCATATCATCAGTCAAGTAAATTTTTGTTTTTCTGCTACCTTTTGCTAACTCATCAGCATCCGGTTCTAATCCTTCTAGATCGGAATATGCTTTACGGTAACCACGAGTTTCAGCATAAAACTTATGAGCAGACAGTGCTTCAACTTCAGTCAACTCTACCATAGGTATTGTCTTTGGTATGCCTTCAAAAGGATGTGCTTCGTAAGCACTTAATGTTGCAATAGCAGTATCGGTTGCAAGGCTGACAATATTAAAATTATCAATACCTGTTATAACGGTCATACCATCAATATTAGGTATGTATCGGAAAAATTTAGTAAGATAATAATTCATATTCGTTAAATAGTTACATTGATGTGCCTGGAAGTCCACCTAATAAAGAACAACTACCTGTACCGCAACCGCCAGAAGAAGCACCTCCGTGTCCTTTAGGTTGAGTAGTGGAACCCATTGATACACAAGAATCTGTTGTATAATATGTTTTAGTAGAGTTATTAGTTTGTCCACTACCGTTATAAGAACCTAACGTATAGCCCCAGTCTTGTCCTATTTCACAGTTTTCTTCCCCGCAAGATTCTGGACGGCTGAATGAGGAGATTTGAGATCTTGTTGTATCGTTAAATTTGTAATATGTTGAACTACCATTATACGTACCTGAAGAGTTATACCCGTAACCTACTTTACTTGATAGACCTTTCGGTTGTCCGTCAGTACTAGAAGCAAAAGACCATGTACCAGTAGTCCAGGTTTCATTTGAAAAGTTTAAAGAAGCTGATGAACTGTTTGCTCCAACTGTACCGTAAAACTGACCGAAGAACCCGCTAAGACCGCCTGCAGTACCACCAGAACAACTTGATCCGCCAACATTACCGGAGTTAAGAGTTGTATCTGATACGGTATTAAGTTTATCAGTGCTAGAGTTACCACCACCGGTAATATATATGTAGGTTAATGTAGGGCTCATAAGCGTTTTACAATCTGTCCTGCTTACAGTCATATTTGCATTACCTGTATATCCTATTAACGACTCTGTAGTCATATTCATTCTAGAAACAGTAGTTGAACTACCTTGAAATGAACCGCTATCGTTAAACACATAAGAATGATAATCACTAAACCCACAATCCATATAGTTTGCAACGTTATCCATCATATCACCGAGATTGGTGGTAACGTCAGTACTATGTACAGTCCTGTTAGTGTTTCTCCAAAGTGAACTATTTTGATATCCACAGTGCATATACCCACGAGTGTAAAGTGTACGGTATAAAAAGCTGGTAAACCAGGCTGATATAGCATTGGTAAACGTGTTTGGAGTCATTACCCATTCGTAGCCATCAAAAACATAAAGATAGCCATTGGCAAACCCTTCGTATATTGTACCTGCTGGATGTGTTGATGGAAAACTTAAAGGCATAAAAATATTTATTTAACCACCTAATGAACCACCTAATAAAGTTACACTACCAGAACCGCAACTACCGGATGACATTCCACCGTGGCCTTTAGGTTGAGTAGTGGAACCCATACCTGAACAGGTATCTGTGGTGTAGTATATCTTTTGAGTGTTATTTGTTTGGTTACCACCGTTATAGGAACCAAGGGCATATCCCCAATCTTGCCCTACTTGCATATTTTCTTCTCCGCAAGATTCAGGACGACTAAAACTTGATACTGAAGTACCGTTAGTATCGTTAAACTTATATAATGTTGACGAACCAGCATATGAACCGGTTGAGTTGTATCCAAATCCCCATTTACTAGATAAACCTTTCGGTTGACCGTCTGTATCTAAACTGTAGTTGATGACTGTTATATAAGTTTCAGTACTCCAAGCAAAACAACTAGTGCCAGAGTTATCGCTACTAACCCAGCCATAGTACTGACCCCAAAAACCGCTAAGACCACCTGCTGTTTGACCTGAGTTACCACCGCTAATAAGACTTAATGACAACATTGTATCTGTAATAGTGCAAAATTTATCTGTATTAGAATAGTTACCACCAGTAATATATATTGAAGTGAGTCCTGCGTTCATTAACGCTTTACAGTTTGCACGAGACTGTTTTAAATCTCTATTACTATTATGAGTTCTTAAAGATTCAGTCGTCATACTCATTGATGACGTGTAAGAAGAAGTACCATTAACTGCACCAGAGTCATTAAACACATACGTGTTATAATCACTAAACCCACCGTCAATGTATGATGCTCCATTATCCATCATATCACCTAAGTTAGTGGTTGTATCGGTTAAATGTATAGTTCTATTAGTATTACGCCAAGGACTACCGCTTTGATAACCGCAATGTACATAACCACGAGTATACACGGTACGATATAAAAATGAGTTTTCAGCTGTAAACCCAGCCATACCTAACCTACCTGTTGTATTCCAGGTATAACCGTCATAAGTGTACACCCACCCTATAGGAGAAATGTACCTTTGTGCACTTGAAGGTGAAGTTGGAAAACTTAGCTGGTTTGCCATACTTTAGGCCTTTGCTTTAATGAGTGCTTTAAGTTCCTCTATCTGAGCTTGCTGTTCTTTTATGGCCTCAACAAGTAAAGGAATCATTCTTTCATATTGTATAGTTATATAGTTTTCACCGCTCTTAGAATATGTTGAACCATCTTCATTGGTTACAGTATCGAACGGTGCTAACTTAATAACTTCAGGTAAAACTACCTGTACTTCCTGAGCTATTAAACCTACTTCAGGAGTTTCAGATGAATAACCGTAATGTTGAGCAGTTTCATTAGCAGTGTAGTTCACACCATTAAGTAATAAAACTTTTGACAACGCATTTAAAATATTGCCTTTAATATCTTTAAGTCGTTTATCAGAATAATTAGCAGTAATACTACTAGTAGCTGTAATAGCACCTGTTACGTTTAACGCTCCAGATATACCAACGTTACCAGTTATGTTACCACCAGAAGTTTTAAATATAGTAGAAGGATCAACATATGGCACTGCAACTACCCAAGAACTAGAAGACGATATCCAAATGTTTAAGGCACCAGTATCTGTGTTCCACCAAAGATTACCATTACCCGCGGCTGTAGGTACACCACTTACTGAACCACTTTGTACATACACAGTAGTGTTAGCGCCAAGCTGGCCTGAAAAACCAGAAGTACCGGTAGCACCTTGTGCACCAGTAGAACCAGTTGAACCGGTTGAACCGGTAGCCCCTTGAGCTCCTGTTGCACCTTGAGCACCATTAGATCCGTTACTTCCTGTAGCGCCTTGAGCACCGGTGGAACCTTTAGCTCCTTGAGCACCTGTTACCCCCTGGGCACCTGTTGCACCTGTAGCACCTTGAGCACCGTTTTGCCCGGTTGTACCGTTGACACCTTGTGCTCCTTGTGCACCTGTAGCACCTTGAGCGCCGTTTAAACCATTTACGCCTGATATACCTTGAGCACCTTGAGCACCTTGTAATCCAGTATAACCTTGAGGTCCAATAGCGCCTTGTGCACCTTGAGAACCAGTTTGTCCTGTTTGACCGGTTGCACCTTGCGGGCCTTGAGTGCCTGAAAATCCTGAAGCTCCTTGTATACTATATGTAAACGGTGTGGCCATATATTATATTTAACTTAACTTTGCACTTAACTGTGCTATTAAAGTGTTTTGATTATTTATTTGAATTTGTTGTTCTTTAATAGCTTCTACTAATAAAGATGTTAAACGACTGTAATCGATACCAATATAGTCTCCAGCGCTATCTGGGTCATCATAAACTACTTCTGGAACTATATTTACGGTGTCTTCTGCAATAAGTCCCATATCGTTTGGGTCAACTCTAATAGTACTATCATACCAAACACCGGATAACTGTAATACTCTATTTAATGAGTTTGTTAAAGGCCGGATATTAGTTTTAAACCGTTTGGAAGATGAAGCTGTAAATGAAGCAGCTGTAATACCGAGTGAAGTAGAAATTGAACTACCGTTATCAGTAATAGAACTATTAGTTACTGTGGTTGAACTGTTAAATTTAGCAACAACGTTTGAGGTACCACCTGAACCAGCAGCTGCACCTTGTGCACCTGTAGCACCTTGTGCACCAGTAGATCCTGTTGCTCCCTGTGCTCCAGTAGAACCAGTAGAACCTTGTGCCCCTGTAGCACCTTGTGCACCGTTACTACCTGCAGCCCCTTGCGCACCATTTGTACCAGCTGCACCTTGAGCACCTGTAGAACCAGTAGAGCCTTTTAAGCCAGAGTAACCTGAAGCGCCTTGAGCGCCAGTAGAGCCTGTAGCTCCTTGTGAGCCTGTTGCACCTTGAGCACCGGTCGTGCCTTGAGCTCCTGTAGCACCTTGTGCTCCGTTAGTACCAGCTGCCCCTTGCGCACCAGCTGAACCTGTTGCACCTTGAGCTCCTGTAGAGCCTTTAGCACCAGAGTAACCAGAGTAACCAGAGTTTGATCCTGCTGCTTGAATTTGTGAACCAGGATACTCAACAATTAAACCTGCTGTAGTACCTATACCGATCATAACCGGTTTAATGATTGAACCTACAGCTGATGGAGGTGTTGTGGTCATTAGACCTGCTGTTGCGTCTGAAAGATAATATTGAGCAGCATCTACTATACCTGTAAAACCTGAAGTGTAACCATTAGCTACGTACTGAAAAGAAGTACCAGTAGCGCTTACTACTACACCGATAATATCTGACGTACTTGGGCTATTAGCTTGTGCTAATGCATAACCACCAGATGTCTTGTATATAACATTGCCTGGACTAAAAGAGTTGCTATATGTTACATTTACATTAGTAGCATTTAAACCGCTTATACCAGAAAAACCAGATACACCTGAACCACTGAAACCACTAAAGCCTGAGTAACCAGAAACACCGCTAAAGCCTGAAATACCGCTAAAACCTGATTGACCAGAAATACCGCTGAAACCAGATATACCACTAAATCCTGAAATACCTGTATAGCCAGAATATCCTGTAATACCGCTAAAGCCTGAGATACCAGAGAAGCCTGAGATACCACTAAAACCTGACCAGCCTGATATACCGCTCGCTCCTGATATACCGCTAAAACCACTAATACCTGTAAAGCCTGAATAACCAGAGATACCGGAGAAACCTGTTATACCACTAAAACCGGACCAACCACTGATACCGCTAAAGCCTGAAATACCGCTGAAACCACTTATACCTGAAAAACCAGAAAAGCCTGTGAAGCCACTATAACCAGATATACCGCTAAAACCTGAAATACCTACACCAGAATAACCTGATGTACCAGACACACCCTGACCGATTGGGGTACGTACTACTGTAAATACCGAACTACCGTTATATTGGTATGCAGCTGTTACTGGTGAAACATTTGTTGTGTAAGCTGCAACTTGTAATAAGATACGATCTGTTGCAGATAATGTTGTAATATTACTTGTAGCATATTGTAATTTTTGATATGTTGAAGTAGTATCTGTAACCGGGCCTGAATCAGCACTTAAAATAAACGCACTCGTGGCACTAGTTGCCATCGAATACGTGTATAAACTGAATACAAAGTTTGCTGTATGAGTTTCCCCCCCTACAACATAACGATAAAATTCAATATCCCATAAACCAGCAGGTATTTCTGTTAAGCCTGGTTCCCCAGGAGGAGTTAAATACCAACCAAAAGCGCTAATACCAGCCGATGATGTAATACTGACTTGATCATCATTTATAGTGGTACCACCACCGCCTGGCTGTAAAGCCATAACTTCAAACACAGCAGGGTTTTGATCACTAGTTACTTCTTGTAAGAAATACGTTCTACCATATACAGATGCACCTGTGCCACCTGACCAACCCGAAATACCACTAAAGCCGCTGACTCCGCTAAAACCACTTATACCACTAAAGCCAGACCAGCCTGATATACCACTTGCACCAGATATACCGCTAAAACCGGATATACCACTAAAACCGCTGAAGCCAGAATAACCGCTGACACCACTGAAACCACTTATACCTGTATAACCGGAATAGCCAGAAATACCTGTAAAACCTGAATAACCTGATATACCGCTAAAACCGGACCAGCCTGATATACCACTAAAACCTGATATACCACTCGCTCCTGATATACCGCTAAAACCACTTATACCTGAAAAACCAGATATACCACTTGCGCCAGATATACCACTGAAACCAGAAAAACCTGAAATACCAGTATAACCGGAATAACCTGAAATACCGCTAAAACCACTTATACCACTAAAGCCAGACCAACCAGATATACCACTAAAACCAGATATACCTGTATAACCGGAGTAACCAGAGATACCGCTAAAGCCAGAAAAGCTTGAGTAACCGCTATAGCCAGAAATACCTGAGAATCCACTTATACCGCTAAAGCCAGAAAAGCCTGAAATACCAGTAAATCCAGAATAACCGGAAGCACCCTGTGCACCAGTAGAGCCTGTTGCTCCTTGCGCACCTGTTACGCCAGTAGTACCTGAGTAACCAGACTGTCCCTTAATCGCTGTGTATACAAATGTATTGCTCATAGTTCATTGAAGCAATAATATTTATATACCATTATACTATAAACCAGTTAGTACCGTTATATACAATAGTGGTTGCTTCGTAGTTATAGTTTAATAGATAAGTAGCTTGACCGTCAATTGTTACCCCTGCACCAGATAACGTAATGTTATTTGTGCGAGCTGCACCAGATTCGTCTTTAATTGTTATAAATGTACCTTGATTTAATGGTAGAGCTGGCAAGTATAATAAAGCACTTCCAGAGACATTAACACCTACATATTCGTCAGTTGACTGTAATACGTTTGGTGAGCTTGTTACTAATCTTACACCTTGAACGTTTGGATATATAATCTGTGAGTTATCAAGATTTAAGTAACCACGTTCGTTTACAACAACTGCTGTTGTAGATGTAACAGCTCTCATGATTGGCTTCGACACTGTACCGAAAGCACTTGGTGAAACTGTTGTAACACTACCTGGAATTGTTGGCGATAGGTAATAACATTCCCCTGGTGTTAAGCTTGCAAGACCTGTAATTAAGCCCATGTACACGATTGTAAATGCTGTACCTGTTGAAGATTGAACAACACCGGTTGCTTCAGCATCTGTTACATTGTCTGCTTGAGCTAAGAACCAACCGCTTGAACCGTTGTCAAGACGTACTACGTTACCAGCACTGAATGTATTGGTGTATGTAATGACTTGGCTTGAAATGTTTACTGTAGTACCAGAGATACCTGAAAAACCAGATATACCGCTAAAGCCGCTATAACCGGAAATACCAGAGAAGCCCGATATACCAGAAGCGCCAGACCAGCCTGAAATACCACTAAAGCCTGATATACCGCTAAAGCCACTAATACCGCTAAAGCCTGAGATACCAGAGAAGCCAGAGTAGCCTGAAATACCTGAGAAACCAGATATACCGCTAAAACCACTATAGCCACTTATACCGCTAAAGCCGGACCAGCCGCTAATACCTGAGAAACCGCTAATACCAGTGAAACCACTGATACCTGTAAAGCCTGAATAACCAGACCAACCAGAGATACCGCTAAAGCCACTTATACCGCTAAAGCCGGAGTAGCCTGAAATACCAGAGAAGCCGCTATAGCCACTTATGCCACTAAAGCCAGACCAACCACTGATACCGCTGAAACCGCTAATACCGGTAAAGCCTGAGAAGCCAGAGTAGCCTGAGATACCAGAGAAGCCTGAGATACCACTAAAGCCGCTATAGCCACTAATACCGCTAAAGCCCGATATACCAGAGAAGCCAGAATAACCTGACCAACCACTGATACCACTAAAGCCTGATATACCACTAAAGCCTGAGAAGCCGCTTATACCGCTAAAACCACTATAGCCTGAAATACCGCTAAAGCCTGATATGCCCGAGAAACCGGACCAACCGCTAATACCAGAGAAGCCTGAAATACCAGAGAAGCCACTTATACCGCTAAAGCCAGAGTAACCAGATATACCGCTGAAGCCTGACCAACCAGAAATACCTGAGAAACCAGATATACCAGAGAAGCCAGACCAACCAGAAATACCACTAAAGCCTGAGGTACCAATACCGCTAAAGCCTGAGAAACCTGAACTACCACTAACACCTTGACCGATTGGAGTACGTAAAGCGGAATATATCGAACTACCATTGTAATGGTATGAAGCGGTAATTGTTGATGTGCTTGTTGTATAAGCAGCGATCTGTAATAAGATACGATCTGTTGCAGAAAGCTTTGTAATCGTGCTTGTAACGTAACCTAATTTTTGGAAAGTTGAAACTGTATCTGTAACAGGACCTGAATCAGCACTTAAGATGAATGCGCTAGTAGCGCTTGTAGCCATTGAGTAACTATATACGCTAATAACAAAGTTTGCTGCGCTAGCAGAAACGTTACGATAGAAATCGAATTCCCACAAACCAGCTGGAATTTCAACTAAGCCTGGTTCCCCAATTGGTGTTAAGTACCAACCGTAAGCGCTTGGGCTACCTGGACCTGCTGTGGTAGAGTTAAGAGCTAATACGTCATCGTTTACATCTGTACCACCACCGCCTGGTACTAACGACATTACTTCAAATACTGTTGGGTTTTGATCACTTGTTACTTCTTGTAGGTAGTACGTTCTACCGTAAATGGATGCACCGGTACCACCAGAGACACCAGACCAACCACTAATACCGCTAAAACCACTAATACCGGTAAAGCCACTATAACCGGAAATACCACTAAAGCCTGAAATACCGCTAAAGCCGGAGTAACCAGAAATGCCTGAGAAACCGCTAATACCAGTAAAGCCTGACCAACCGCTAATACCTGAGAAACCTGAAATACCAGTATAGCCAGAATAGCCTGAAATACCGCTAAAGCCGCTTATACCGCTAAAGCCTGAGATACCAGAGAAGCCAGAATAACCTGACCAACCGCTAATACCGCTAAAACCACTTATACCTGTATAGCCTGAGTAGCCGGAAATACCGCTAAAGCCTGACCAACCAGAGATACCAGAGAAGCCAGACCAGCCTGATATACCGCTGAAACCGCTTATACCTGTAAAACCTGAAATACCAGAAAAGCCTGAGAAGCCAGTGTAACCACTAAAACCAGACCAACCAGAAATACCGGTATAGCCTGAATAACCGCTAATACCCGTAAAGCCGCTATAACCGGAAATACCTGTAAAGCCGGACCAGCCTGAAATACCACTAAAGCCGGAAATACCAGAGAAGCCCGAAAAGCCAGTGTAACCACTAAAACCGGTGAAGCCAGAAATACCGCTAAAACCGCTTATACCAGTGTAGCCAGAATAACCAGAAATACCTGTATAACCGGAATAGCCTGAAATACCACTAAAGCCGGACCAGCCACTAATACCGCTGAAACCGCTTATACCTGTAAAACCTGACCAACCTGAAATACCACTAAAGCCGCTAATACCTGTAAAGCCTGAAATACCAGAGAAGCCACTATAGCCGGAAATACCGCTAAAGCCGGACCAGCCAGAGGTACCACTAATACCACTAAAGCCGGACCACCCGCTAATGCCAGAGGCTCCGGAATAACCGCTTGTGCCGGTTGCGCCTTGTGCACCTGTTGCACCGTTTGCGCCGGAGAAACCTGATTGACCTCTAATTGCTGTGTATACGAAGGAATTTGCCATGGTGGTATATTATTGTAGATTACTTATTATTTTTATTTTGTTTTTCTGATAGTTATTAGACTAAATTCCATCTATTACCGTAATATACTAAGCTTACCGTTTCAAATGGAGTTGTAATTGTATCAAAATCATATCCATCAATAGTATCTGGATATGTAGCAGAAATTGTAATAACGTTTGTGGTAGTATTAGCAGTTCCTGTCATATCTTTAATAGAATATGCCTTACCATTATAACCAACTGGTAGAGTAATGGTAGAAGGCCCGTTGTATTGTACACCAATGTAATAGTCTGTAGGTACTGCTGTATAGTATTGATTTGTAACACCGGTTACGTTTACAGAACCACCTAATGCAGAGTCATTTGAATTTAATATACCTCTTTCATTAACAACAACACCCACATTTGTTGAAATAGCACGTAGTATTGGTTTTGAAACAGTACCTGTAGCACTAACTACTGCAGTTGTAATAGCACCAGGAACATCTGGGGATAAGAAATAACATTCTCCTGGATTTAATAGTGGTTGATCAAATGTTATTAAACCGTTATATACTATATAGAAGTCGTAAGCAGAAGCATATTGAATAACACCAGTTGCTTCAGCATTTTGAGGTGTATTAGCTTGTGCTAAGAACCAACCACTGTTACCGTTATCAAGTCTTACAACCTGACCAGCGCTAAAACTATTACTGTATGTTATTAACTGACTGGAAATATTAACAGGTGAACCACTATAACCAGATATACCGCTGAAACCTGAGAAGCCGGACATACCGCTATAACCCATTATACCGGAATAACCGCTAAAGCCAGACCAACCAGATATACCGCTAAAACCATCTATACCGCTATAACCAGAGTAGCCTGATATACCACTAAAGCCGTTTATACCGCTGTAACCCGAAATACCTTGATCGCCTTGAGCGCCGTCCACGCCATTTGCACCTTGTGCACCGTTTAGACCAGCAGTGCCTTGTGCACCTTGTGCACCAGCAACGCCTTGTGCACCTTGTGCTCCCTGTACCCCGTTAACACCTTGTGCACCTTGAGCTCCGGTAACACCTTGTGCGCCTTGGAAGCCTTGCGGGCCAATAGCACCTTGATTACCTTGGAAGCCTCGATCTCCTTGAGCGCCTTGAGCTCCCTGGAAGCCCTGTGCTCCTTGGAAGCCTCGATCTCCTTGAGCGCCTTGTACACCTTGATCACCTTGGGCACCGATAGCACCGCTAAAGCCAGATGTACCAGAATCACCCTTTACTTGTCCGACGTCAGTCCAAGTACCATTTGTATATACCCATAAATCCCCAGAAGTTTCATCAATAACACCGTTACCATTGACTGCTGATGGGTAAGCTGTATTTAAAGTTATTTGTGGGTTGTTAGGCGGGTTTACATTAGCGTTTGGTACAGTACCGATAATGGTAACTGAAGAACCGTTTACACCGGAGTAACCAGATAAACCTACATCGCCTTGGAAGCCTTGTGGTCCTTGATCTCCTTGTGCACCTTGGAAGCCTTGATCTCCTTGGGCACCTTGAGCGCCAATATCTCCTTGAGCGCCTTGAAAGCCTTGCGGTCCTAGGTCACCTTGTGCACCTTGGAAACCTTGATCCCCTTGTGCACCTTGGAAACCTTGATCCCCTTGTGCACCTTGGAAACCTTGAGCACCAATATCGCCTTGAGCGCCTTGGAAACCGATATCCCCTTGAGCGCCTTGTGGTCCTTGATCTCCCTGGAAGCCTTGAGGTCCTTGATCGCCTTGCGCGCCTTGGAAGCCCTGGTCGCCTTGCGCTCCTTGAGCACCGACATCCCCTTGGAAGCCCTGAGCGCCTTGATCGCCTTGTGCACCTTGTACGCCTTGGTCGCCTTGTGCACCTTGGAATCCTTGATCTCCCTGTGCTCCTTGAGCACCGACATCCCCTTGGAAGCCCTGAGCACCTTGATCGCCTTGTGCACCTTGAGCGCCAATATCTCCTTGAGCGCCTTGCGAGCCTTGATAGCCTTGTGCACCTGAAGTAGAATACAGTACCCATTCAGAAACATCAACAGATGGATCTAAACTAACATTTAAAGTTATTACTAGACTGATATATGTGTTGTTGTTTAAAGGGGAAACAGCAACTGTGTTTACTGGATAAGAACCTGGCACCCATGTGCCAACAAAGTTTAAAACAGTACCCTGCGCGCCTTGCGCACCTTGGAAGCCCTGGTCGCCTTGCGCTCCTTGAGCACCGACATCCCCTTGCGCCCCTTGCGCCCCTTGAAAGCCTTGATCACCTTGGGCGCCTTGGAAACCCTGGTCGCCTTGAGCACCCTGGAAACCTTGATCGCCTTGTGCACCTTGTACGCCTTGAAAGCCTTGATCACCTTGTGCACCCTGTACACCCTGATCTCCTTGTGCTCCTTGAAAGCCTTGATCCCCTTGAGCACCTTGCATTCCAGAGAAACCAGATATACCACTAAAGCCAGACCAACCAGAAGTACCAGAATCTCCTGAGAAACCAGATATACCACTAAAACCGGACCAACCAGAGATACCACTGAAGCCTGATATACCAGAAGCACCTGAAATGCCGCTAAAGCCAGATATGCCACTAAAGCCTGACCAACCACTTATACCTGTATAACCAGATATACCTGTAAAACCTGATATACCACTAAAGCCAGAAATACCACTAAAGCCTGATTGACCGGAATAGCCTGAGTAGCCTGATACACCAGAACCGCTAAAACCAGAAATACCAGATTGACCGGTAAAGCCTGAGTAACCAGATATGCCACTAAAGCCTGATATACCGCTAAAACCACTTGTACCGCTGTAACCTGAATAACCACTAAAACCGGAAATACCACTTGCACCAGACCAACCAGAGGTACCAGAATCACCCTTTACTTGACCGACATTAGTCCAGGTACCGTTAGCGTATACCCATAAGTCGCCAGTATTTTCATCTATAACACCATTACCGTTTACTGCACTTGGGAATGCAGCATTTAGAGTAGCTTGTGGGTTACCACCTACAGTAGGTACTGTACCAATAATAGTAACTGAAGTACCATCTCTACCGCTATAACCTGACCAACCTGAAATACCGCTAAAGCCAGATATACCAGAGAAGCCTGATATACCGCTTGCACCACTAAAGCCAGAATAGCCTGTCCAACCTGAAACACCGCTAAAGCCTGATATGCCGGAAACGCCTGAAAAACCGCTATAACCGCTTATACCGCTAAAGCCAGACCAACCAGATATACCACTAAAACCAGAAGTACCATATGCACCCGAGATACCGCTAAAGCCAGAAATGCCGCTAAAGCCTGATTGACCTGTATAGCCTGAGTAACCTGAAATACCGCTAAAGCCTGATATGCCGGAAGCACCAGAAATACCACTAAAGCCTGATATACCAGAAGCACCAGAAGCACCAGAAATACCACTAAAGCCTGATTGACCAGAGTAACCGGAATAACCAGACCAGCCGCTTATACCAGAGAAACCTGATTGACCGCTGTAACCAGTATAACCTGAAATACCGCTAAAGCCTGAAATACCTGATTGACCGGTAAAGCCGGAATAACCACTAAAGCCCATGTAACCGCTAAAGCCGCTGTAACCAGAAATACCGCTAAAGCCCATGTAACCGGAATACCCAGAAAAACCTGAGTAACCAGAAGTACCAGAGTAGCCCATATCGCCACTATAACCAGATATACCTGAACTACCGCTAAAACCTGAATAACCAGAAGTACTGTTACCGGAGTAACCAGAAATACCTTGATCTCCTTGCGCGCCTTGAGGGCCTGTCAAACCACTATAACCAGAAGCACCGTCTTTACCATCTGAACCTAAAGTGAAATTGGTTACAAATCTACTATAATGATTTGTACCTAAGTACCAATATGTAATATCAACACCACCACCAGCATTAGGATCTGAAGTATCTGTAGTTTGACCAAATACGCTTATCTTAATTCTATCTGTTAAGCTTAAAGGTATTGGGGTATCAATATAATATGATGTTCTCTGGAATGTCGGTGTAGGTGTTCTTGTTAAAGCATCACCTGTTACCGAGAACAACATTGTTTCGTTGTTACTTGGGTCTACCTTATATACAGCGTAAGTTAAGTGTGTATTAACGCCTGAGTCCATTGCATGTGGACCAGACATTGAATAATATGAATCAAAGTACCAAGTACCAGTATTAATTAACGACTTATTAGGAGAACCTGTAAGCGTAATTGTATATAATATTGGAGCAGGGTTTTGAAGGTAATTAAAATAACCGGAATCATCTGCAGCTTCAGCAGCATCTTGAGGCTCTGGAGTTAAAAATACATCGTTTGGTACGTCTGCAGCAATATTAGTTGGGTATAATATTAGACCAACAACAGACTGACCGGAGTAACCAGACTTACCACTATAACCAGATAAACCTAAACCTGAAAAACCAGAATAACCACTAGCACCGCTTATACCACTAAAACCAGAAGTACCAGAATCTCCCTGTGCACCAGTAGCACCTTGCGCGCCGTTGGTGCCATTAAGGCCATTAAGACCGGAATAACCTGAAGTGCCGATTTCACCTTGCGGGCCAGTGGGGCCCTGAGGTCCCATGTCGCCTTGTGCACCAGGGGGGCCTCCTGCAGATAAAGCAGAAATCGCTATTGAATAGGTTGTATACGAGCCATCATTATTGACTTGCTCCAAGAACGTAAGATCGTTCGTTGTAATGTTTGGAGCCTGGGAAAGTTCGTGAGGAAATACAATAGACGGTACTACATTGCTTCCGGCTGTAGTTGTTGCACCCGAAACACCATAATCATTAAGTGCGGATAATTCGTTTACATATACTATAGTGGGGTATTGCGGAACCGGCATATTATATTATATTTAATTGTTTGTACTCGGAAAACCGAGATAAGTTAGCGGTCTTCCTTCAACACCAGCGGCACTAGCTGCTGGGTGCAATAAATTACCACCATATAGATCAACTAATGTAATATTACTTTCATAAGAACCGTATACACCAGTATCTGGTTTACCTACTGTACCACTATTACCACTATAACTTAAATATCCAGATAACGGTGCATTATGGTTAGTTGTGTAGTTATATACAGTATTTTTTGTAAGATGGTCAACATTTTGTGGATATGCTTTATTGTCAATAACACGAGCATTAAATCCGTTATTACCTATATCAAGTGGTACCAAGCCATCTGCTTTATTGTCAAATACTTGATCGCTAAAGTTTTCTCGTGGGGCATTAGGTTCAAATGTGTAATCATAACGCTTACCCTTAATCGTCCATATATAATGACCTAATAGTTGATTACGATCTCCACCTTTTTGATCAACACGCTCTGTTATTTCAAATATTTGACCCGATCTACCATTTGGTCTTGTTGCACCATACTCAACTAACTCTATTACATCCCCTGCTTTAGGTTCAAAATTGTATTGAGAAGTTACACCGCTTAATGATGAAGTAGAAAGAGCATTTGTAAACGTATCAATAGAAATAACACCGGTTATATCAGCTTCTCCTTGCAATCCAAACTTACTCAATATAATACTATCATTATTAAGAGTTATTGCCATTACTAGATTAAATGGCGGTAAGAATCCAGCTAGAGGCTGTTCTCCATAGAAGAAGTCGTGACCGGAAAGAGTATAGTTATTAACATAATAATATACAAGCATACCGTATTGGCTTATTTGCTCGTTCCACCAGTTATTAAATAACTGGATTTCATACGCATTAGTTGTAATATCTAAATAACGCAAGTTTCCTATATTGCAGGATGCTGCTCCAGGTATATTTGTTCCTATTGGGTTGGTAGTTCCTGGTGGCACGTACGGACCGGTATCCACACAATATTGCGATATTGACATAAAAATATTTACGAAAAGTATAGAATTAATCTGTAATATACTAAATAATATTATAATGAGCAAATTAAAGAACTTATCCGATCTGGACTCTCTATATAGTATGGTCCAAGAAAATGCTGCTAAAATGCCAGCTATTCAAACTAGCAATAAGCAGCCTGATATTCTTTTAACAGACGCTTCAATGTACTTACCTACATCTTCAAAGCAAGAAGCTCTTAATGAAAACGCCCCTAAAGTAGGAGAAGGTTTTGGTAAGAAAGAAGAAAAGCTAGCTAAAGGTACAGGTCCTGATGCAGCTGAAGGCTTTAAGAAGAACGAAGCTAAAGAAAAACAAGAAGCAGCTAAAGAAACAAAGCAAGAAGAAGGAGATATGGAAGCTGCAGAAAAGAATGAAGAAGCTCCTGAAAAAGAAAAAGTAGAGGAGGCTGTAGATTCTAGTTCCAGAACTCCTAAATATAATAAACAACATTTTACTATGCCTAAATCAAAATTCCAAAAACTATATGAGGACGCAGTTAATGGCGTGCCTTTCGTTGCTCAAGAAGAAGAACAAATCGCTCCAGTCGAGCCAGCTGCTGATCATGAAGAACCAGCAATGGGTGGTCCTGAGGGTGATGAAGGTGAAGAAGCATGCTGCACACACGAAGAAGCTATCGAAATGGTAGAAAAACTTTTAAAGTTCCTTAAGAAGGATACAGCATATGATAAAGAACATGGTGATTTAGGTGATGAAGATCAAGCATTCACCGGTGGCGGTGATGGAGACGGTGCAATGGGAGAAGCTGTTGAAGCTGAAGACCTAGGTCACCCACTCGAAGGTGCTAAATCAGAAGAACTTAAAGATGGTCACAAGATTCACAAAGTCGGTGGTTCTGGCGTAACTAAAGTTAAAGGCGCTGCTTCAGAGCAGGGTGCAAGCTTTAAGAACGAGCCAGCTCCTAAGAAAGAAAAAGAATCAGCTCATTTAAAAGACGGTCACAAATTACATACAGTAGGTAATCTTACACCTGATAAAGGTGAAAGTAACGCCTTTACTAAATAAGTTTCAGGCATAGACAATTCACAAAGCCCTTAGTAATAAGGGCTTTTTTTATGGCTGCTTAATAAGGTCTATCGTTTATAAACCTTTTATCTAACATAGCCGCAGCAGGACTACCATGAGGCAATCTCCAGCCCTGTTCAAACAGTTCATCCATATCAGGGTTGCTATTGCTTGGTCCTTGAGATATGATAACAGGGTTACGAGCAGTAACATCTGGTTCTTTATTTTTACTAAACTTATTATACATTTCAGAAGGCTTTGGCATACTAACTACAAACGGGTCCCAGTTATTAGGTATCATGTGTAATGGTCTACCATTGCTGTCTTGTTGGGTAACCTCGTAAAACTGTTCTACCACTTTAGGGTCTAGTATAAACATTGCCCATATAAGAGCTTCTACTCTATCATCCAAGTACTTGTCAGATTGCTTCTTCCATACCCCATTAGCTTGACGTATATAGGTTTTAAATTCTTCTATAGTGGCTTTATCATACAACTTAACACACCTTAGTACGTTCATCCAGTATCTAAAGTTAGCCATGGAGTTGAACTTACTATTAGTATGGGAATAAACACCTAAACGGTTATCTTTTTCTACTTTTTCAGTAAACGAACCCATACTTGGAGTATACTTTACTATATTAGGATATTGATGAGTATTAACTAATGCATCTACTACTGAAGCACCGCAGTTGTTACGCTCTACTAATAATGGAGGGTTACCCCATTGACCGGCTATTTCTACGAGCTTCCCAGTAAAGTTAAATGGGTCTAGTTTGTTATTAGCATATGTAGCTACTTGTTCTATGTTAGTTAAATCAGTAACATCCACTACTTGTATAGTAGAGTTAGCTCTACCTATACCCTCGCCAACGTCAACCCCTATACTATAAAAATGTCCATCAATATGATCTTTATAAATTTTAAATGTACCGTCATCATCTTCATAGACGGGTTCTGGGGCATTACTAGTTAATTCATCTAACTGGTCTTTATCGAAAATATTTTCACCAGCAGCTCTAAACTCGTTACCATACTCTTGATTAAAGGACTCCTCGGAACCAAGAGCTCTCATAGTCATTTCTTTCCATTTGTCATCTCTACCTGGAACCTCGTGCCAATCTACTCGCTCGTGGTGCCAACCGTTTTTACCCGCTACTGCATCTGTATAGGTGTTAAAGAAAAGATTACCTACACCATTAGGAGTAGATAACATAAAGATTTTAGACTTTTTAGAGGACGAAATGACAGGGAATACTGACTCCCAAAAGTCATCCATAAACTCTGATGGGATAAATGCAGCTTCGTCCAAGAGTAGGCAGTTAATAGACTCACCTCTAGCAGCATCAGACGTTGTAGTACTAATACCAATCGATGAGCCGTTCTCTAGTTCCATACCTTCTTTAGCGTAAGCTATTACACCTGGTTTCATGTAGTTAGGTAACATTTCGTACGCTAACTTAATACGTTTAAAGATGTTCTTAGCTGTTTCTTGTTTATTTGCAATCAGTAATACTCTATAATCGTCATGAAAACAAATCATCCATAAAGCAAATATGGTTAGGATAGTGGTATTATGAGTAGGAATATATTGCTTACCACAAAGATACAAGCTGTCTGGGCTATCTACTGTTATACAGCGTACCGGAACCGAATCTATTTTTTCTACGTTTTTAATATAATGCCATTTATTATTTAGAGTAAACGTTTTACATGCTGGTATTCTATGGTTAGGCTCTCCACCATATGTATTTAATGTATCAAATATCTGTTTAGTAGTTTTTACCGTACCACCACTATGTCTTTCGTCTCTACTTTGAGTAAACCATAAATGCTCAGCATCGGCTGTAATGACTTCACCGCTATCAAAAGTAATTTTATAGCAATCCCTATCTTGTAGTATATCGTGTGCTTGAGTAACGTTACAAGCTTTACCGTCTAAACCATAAACCTTATCACCGGTTTTTAAATCTCCCATTGTAGTCCAACCATTAGGGGTGGGTATAGGGGTATCTAGTGCTAACGCTTTACCAATCTGTCTAGAAGCTAATACAACGTTAAACCTATTCTCTACCAACGCTTTAAGCACTCTTTTTTGAAAGTTATAAAGCTTGATTGGCTGCTTACCTTCGTCCAAACTAACAATGTAAAAGAAACGAGAGAAGTGTAAAATAGATTTGCGCGCTCTCTCCAAGTCTTCCACCATTTCCGGTGTCCAGTTAAACTGAGTTTCGGGTACAGGCAAGTTCTTATTACCCAAATAATATGTAGTCTGATCTCCTTTTGCTTTTGCCATTATATATACTTACTATGGATCTAGCACTAGTCAAAAGTAAGTTATAGTATGAACAATTTAGTTGTTACTAATAATAAGTTTAATTCTAATGGTTACTGGGTAAAAACTATTGAGGGTTTTGATAAGTTTCCAACAGCTGGTGGTCAGATTATATACCCTGGCCCTGAACATTTAGAGTTATTTGATCAGGACGGTTTTGCTATGAGCAATATAGAACAATGGTTTGCAAATGCAAATAAAGAAACTCTATCAACTCACTACACTGATCAAGAATGTTTACGGCAACCGTGGATTAAACAAGAAGGGGTAGTGTTTGAGGGTACCAATCTTAATCACAGCTTGTTATTTGAGCGGAGAGGTTTTAAAGGAGAAGCACTAGAAAAGCTTAAACTGTGGGCACAATGGAATACTCAACTTTACAAGCTCATTAAGTTGAGGCCAAAATGGGGTTTAGATTTTTCTATAGACTACACTGATAAAGAGGGTAACTGTATAGAGGTTTTACACTATGAACATGATGAATTTAGCTATGAAAAAATAGAGGAAAGAAGAATCTTAGTTGAACCTGTATTTTTAAATAAAGACTGGGATGATATTGCTAAACAAATGATTAAACGTAAAAATGAGTGGGGACATTTAGATTTATTTGCACAGGGATTTTGGAAGTGTAACTTTTTAGGCATACCTAAAGACAATCAAAAAATGATTTCCTGGGAGGTCTAATACATTTAGATATTACGTAAGTATTTAAATAATATGTTACCCGTTGATAAGCTTACGTTTGAATACCACGACACTCTTAATCCATTAGTGTGGAACGGGAATACTATTAACCCAGATGTTAAGAACAAATTATTAGAAGTAGCTGAAGCATTTTTAGAATCTATAGAAATACCAGTCGATGTTGAAGATATAACTTTGACTGGTTCTTTAGCTAACTATAACTATACTGAATATAGTGACTTTGATTTACATGTTATAACAGACTGTAGAGAGTATAATATAGACGAGGCTTTACTTAAAGACTATTTTAAAGCTAAAAAGACTGTTTGGAACAGTACTCATGAAATTAAAGTTAAAAACTATGATGTAGAAGTATATATACAAGATATACTTGAACCGCATCATTCTACAGGTGTATATTCGTTAAAGAACGATACTTGGGTGCATAAACCTGAAAAATCAGGTCATATAGATAAAAAAGAGTTAGCTAAAAAGGCTGAAGCGATGAGACATATGATTGACCATGCTTTAAGCGATAAATGTGACTTAGAGTGTGCTGAAAATGTAAAAGATAAAATTTTAAAAACTAGACAAGCTGGTCTAGTTAAAGGCGGGGAGTACTCTATAGAAAATTTAGCGTATAAAGAGTTGAGACGTACTAAAGATATTGATAGGTTAATACAAGGCGTAATAGCTAAGAGAGATAAAGAGCTATCTTTAAACCAAGAAGCCGAAACTTTCAAGACGTTTATGTCTCAACCAGGCATGACTAGCGGTAAAGGTAGTCGCGGTCCAAGACATCAATCTCCTACGGCGGGTATGAGCAAGTTAACTAGACACGATACAAAATCGGTCAGTATTATTGCTAAGACTCACAGAGAGATGGAGACTCCTTTTCCTGAAATTGAAAACTTAAAAAAGAAACCACGTGGTAAAATATATATTATACCTCAAACCGCTCAAGCAATTGCTCGTTTTTATAGTATGAATATGGATAAGGTAAATACCGAGCCTCGCGGTCTAAGTACTAGTGGCATTGTACTCGGTTTTGATCCAATTGTAAGAAGACACTATTTAGAAAAGAAAGAAAAAGGCAAATAATGGCACTCGGACCTATAACACAACAGTCTATTCTTAATAAAAGTAGAAAAGATAAATTTCTACTCACGTTAAACNTGCCTGACGCTCTTAAAAAGATTAATATATTAAATCAAAGCGACAGAACAAATGATGGANTATATCTAGATTCTTTGCAATATTCGGTTTACGGTACAGTTGTACCTGCTACCGCAATAAATCCTGTCGATTTACCATTTTCNGGNCAAACTTTAAGNGTAACTTCTAACAAAAGAGANAAGTACCAAAANATTACTGTAAACTTTACAGTAGATAANAANTATAACAACTGGTGGGTATTNTGGAAGTGGTTGGATTATATAAACGGCGCTACAAGTAGTACTATGGATCCAGATAACCTAACACAACTACCTCAAACACCAACTCAATATACAGGCTTAGCAAATCTACAACCTTACCAAACAAGCGTAGTGGTGGAGGGGTTGGATGAATATAACAATAAGAAAATCCGTTGGACGTATAGCAAAGCCTTTATTACAAATTTAACAGGCATAGCTTATAGTTATAGAGATGCTGATCAGTTAGAGTCTTCATTTACGTTCTCGTTCAGCCAGTTGACTTCAGAATTACTGTAAAACAACAAGGTTTTCTCGCGGAAAAGCCTAAATAATAGTAAATACTACTATGGCTACTTTACGTCAAATACAATCCCCTGGTGTACAAATTAATGAAATCGATCTAAGCCAAACAACAAGCGTACCTAATGGTACTAATGTGTTTATTGCAGGTTTTGCTGCTCAAGGTCCTGCTAATGAAATTATAAGCCTTACAACAGGTAACGATTTTACTAATATTTTCGGTACACCTACTAATGCAGCCGAACGTTATTTTTATTATTCCGTACAACAACAGTTTAATGCAGGTACAAACGCTCAAGTAAGTGTTTATCGTTTACCTTATGGTGGTGGAATGGGAGATGGTTATGCAGCTAACAAATACAGTGCTTTAGTATTCCCAGTACTACCAGCTTTAACACCAAGCACAACTACAGCAGCTGCAGCTTCAACAACTACAGCATTCATGAGTGCAAGTACATATTATCTTGCAGCCCCACAACTTATTGAACTTTCTCAAGACGATTACGTAACTTTAAAACAAAACGGTATTAACTGGAGCACAACTGGNGGTGGTGCAGCTCCAACTATTAATAGTGTTGCTGATTTAACAGCAAACGGTATCGGTTTANTAGTATTAAACGAATCTCAAACAACTATTAACGAAAAGTTTGAAGGTCTTTATTTAAATCTTGCTGATAATCTTAACTTAAACCCAACAACAGCAATGTCTGCTGTTCAAAACNTATTCAGTATTACAGCTGAACAATCNTCGTTTGGTTTAACNGGTGCTAATGTTTATCAAGAGATTCCATCAAGCCGTTTAAGCTTCCAATTATCAGCTACAGCAGCAGATCCAAAGCCAAGCGTTTCACAGTTAATCGAAAACATTCCACAATACGACATTTCAAATGTNGGTGGTACAGGCTTTGATGACTTAGCGATCGTTTCTCTTATTAAAGTAAGAACATCTCCTTTCGGTAATAACCCATTACAGTTATCATATAGCTTACAAGAAGGTTATGCTACATCGTTCTATGCTAACCGTACAGTACAAGACAAAAACGGTGGTGCAGCTAAGAGCGACTTTATTGAAACAGTAATCAACAATACTTCACCTAACTTAATAGTATTCCTTAACCCTAACATTTCAAACAATATTAAATGGTTAGACAATGACGGTAATGCTGCAAAACAAGTCAGAGTATTAACTCCTTTTAATCAAACAGGCAACTATAAAGCAGCAACTAGCCTATTCCCATTAGGTGTTTATGCTCCTTCGTTAGATACAACTAACGTAAAGACAATCGGTGATGTTGGTGCAAAACTTGATAACGCTTTAAGTTTAGCTGGTAATGCAGATGTATACAATATTGACGTTGTAGTAGACGGTGGTTTATCGACTGTTGCAGCTATTGCACAAACAGGCACATTTGATGATACAGCATACGGTACAGCAGTTCAATCTGCAGTAGACAATTTAACAGAATCTGATGGTAACTATACACCAGATACTATTGTCGGTACTTGGTCTCAAATTACTCAAAAGTTTGTAGACTTTACTACATTCCAACGTAAAGATTGTATCTTTATTTCTGACCCATTACGTCAAATTTTCGTACAAGGTGCAGACTTCAAGACATTAAAAGATCCTTCAACAAACTTCTCAAGCAACATTTACTGGCCGCTACGTAACTCCTATCAAGGGGTTAATACAAGCTATGCTACAACATATGGTAACTGGGTCAAAGTTATTGATTCATTTACTTCAAAAGCTACTTGGTTGCCATTCTCTGGTTTTGCTGCAGCAATCTATACAAGTAACGATGCAGTAGCTTATCCTTGGGCAGCACCTGCTGGTGCAAATCGTGGTACCGTAACTGGTATTGTTGATATTGCAGTTAACCCAAATCAAAAGCAGCGCGATTTACTTTACAAGATTGCAATCAACCCAGTAGTAAACACTCCTGGTACTGGTTTCTCAATTCAAGGTCAAAAGACTTTATTACAGACACCGAGTGCATTTGATCGTATTAATGTTCGTCGTTTATTCCTCTTCTTAGAGAAATCAGTACTACAGACAAGCAAATCGTTCTTATTTGAACCAAACACAACGTTTACACGCAACAGATTGGTTAATACAATTAATCCAGTATTTGACTTAGCTAAGAATACTCAAGGCGTTTACGATTATTTAATTGTATGTAACGACACAAATAATACTCCAGACGTTATTGATGATAACTCGCTTGTTGTAGACATTTACATTAAGCCAGTTCGTACAGCAGAGTTCATTCTAGTTAACTTCTACTGCACTAAAACATCTCAAAACTTCCAAGAGCTATTACAATAACCTCAACATAAATATTTAATATGTCACAAACAATACAAGACTTCTACAGGGTAGCACAGCAAAGAGATTTCGCTCGTGACTACATGCTACGAGTAACTTCTCTAGGTAATAATATTTTTAACGAAGACGATTTCGTATATATTACTACAGCTACTCTACCTTCAAGAGACATTCAAAATCAAACAGCTACCTATATGGGTCTTGATTTTAACTTCCCTGGTACCGTAAAATACCCTGGTAGTAATGCTTGGACAGTTGAGTTTCGTGCTGACAAGGCTAGTCTTATCCGGCAGAAACTCGAAGCTTGGCAAAGAGGTCAAGTATTCAATGATTTAACAAGTACTGGCGACTTATCAGTAAGAGGTCCTGAAGCACTTATCACTCTTGTACAAGTTGATGATAAGTTAACAGAGATCAACAAATACAACCTATACGGAGCTTATATCCAGAAGATTGGCGATGTGAAATACGATATTACAGGTACAGGTAAGCCTTTAACATTTTCAGCTACATTAGCATATCATTACTGGACACAAGGTTAATTCCAATAAAGCTTATATTATTAAACCCGGCGTAAGTCGGGTTTTTTATTGTTCTAAGCTTAAGTATTAATATGGCCTTGCAGGACTTCATTACAGCAGCTAATACATTAGGATTTGGAAAGAAATATAACTTCCAAGTTGCTGATATTAAAGGCGCGCCAGCAGGGATAGTAATAGGTGGTTCGGTTTTATTGTACGTAGAAACTTTTACTTTACCATCAAGAAAGACGAACACTACAACAGTGCCTTATAAAGCGTTTGATTTTAATGTACCTACTAATGCAAGTTTTCCGGAATCTAGTAGATGGAGAGTAACGTTTTTTTCAGATGAAAACTTATTAATTAAAAATCTATTCGAAAAATGGAGTAATTCTCTTTACGAACCAGTTAATAACTATAGTGACTCAAGTATATATGCAAATCCTGCTAATGCAGCAGATCTGTTTAACGGGCCGTTTGGAGATTGTGAATTAACTTTAGATTTAAAAAACGATAAAGACGTAACTGTTAAAACAATTACCTTACATGGGGTATTTCCAGTACTTGTAGAAGGTATTGAATACAACGTAGGAGATAACGGAGAAACAGTAGCTAGATTACCAGTAACATTAGCATTTCAATATTTTACATAATCATGGCTGATACTACTCAAAATTTACAACAATTTTACCTAGCCGCTAGTGAGTTTGGGTTCTCAAGAGATTTTCAAGCAAGAATTGACTTAATAAAACTTAATGGTTTCGAATTTTTTCTTACAGGTAAAGCTAATGATACAGCTTATTTGTATATTAAAGAGTTTTCTTTACCCGGAACAAAAAAATCAATTGCATCAGTAAAATACAAAGGGGTAGACATAAACGCACCTAGCACAAGAGACTTTGGTAACAGTAAAAGCTGGGAAGTAACGTTTTATGTAGATACATATTTACGGGTAAGGTCTTGGCTTGAAGATAGACTTATTGAATCGGCAGCTAACACCCCTGGTACTATAAACCATATACCAAATGAAGCTAAAGACGTTGCACAAGTATCAGTATACGATGATTTGTTAAACCAAGTAATTACGTACACTATAAAGGGGTTATTTATAAAAGAATTACCTAATCAAGGTTATAATGTATCAGGTAGCGGCAAAATACAAGAAGTAAAAGTGGTCTTCGGTTATCAAACTTGGGAATCTGAAATAAAAGCACCTGTTAATGAAAACCCAGATGATAAATACCCGGGTGGTGCACCAGGTTCAAACGGGGTACCTGACGTAAAAGAAATTAAACCTTTTCAGTTATTTTCTTTAAACAATCTTTTCAGTTAAAATGATAATTTCAAACATAAGTCAATTTTTAAAATCTGTATTAGCTAGTCCTGACTTTCATATACCTATAGAGGCAAACTTTGTTGTAGGGTTTGACAATTTAGATCATATTATAGGTAATTTAAACTCTACAATACCTGATAGAATAATTAAAACCGGAGATTGGGGTATAGTTAAAGAGGGGTACGATATTTTCTTTGCAAATGGTGTTACTATACCAGGGGAAACAGTTACTTCTAGTAAAGCTGGGTTTTCTGCAGGAGGAGACGGACTGTATGGTGGTTTACTTTCAGGCCCAGTTTTAACCGGTCGTTCAAACTTAACTAATTTCGAAATAGTGTTTTTAGAAACAAGCCAGTCGTTTGCAGATCAAGTCATAAGGCCATGGATAGTTAATGCAGCTCATTACGGTCTATTTGCTAGAAAAAAAGATTCAAAACAAAATTTTAAAACAGATGTAACTGTTGCTTTTAAGAAAAACACGTCATCTAATTCTAACGACCCGGTAAATCGTAAAACTATAGTGTTTAAAGATGCTGTACCAACAAGTATAGAAGGTTATAGTGCAAGTTATGGTGGATCTAAAGTTACTGCTCGTAATATTAAGACTACATGGACATACTCTACATATGAAATAAGTTAATATAAATGTCTTTTAAGTTAAATGCATACTTGCCTAGCAAAAAGCAGGAAGTATTAATAAGCGAGCTTCATTACAAACAATATAGAGATCTTGTGAAAAGCTTGCATAATACTGATAAAAAAGAAACTATATTACAGTATAACGCTATTTTAAAAGATCTTTGTCCGGATATAGCTGGATATGATATTACTTTTGAAGATAAGCTATCCTTGCTTTTAACCATACGTAATTATTGCGTAAGTCCGGATTTAAAACTTAAATGTAATTTGCAAGATGGAACGTCTTATAGTTTTACAGTACCAATAGAAACTATATTAAGTAAAGTTAAAAGTATTAATAAATCCAGTACAGTTGTTTGCAACGATATTACTGTGCAATATTCTAGTTATAAAGTTAGAGACGAACATGTTTTCCTTAATAACAACAGAGATACATTTGTTAATTTAGCTTCTATTATAGATAGCCTTAAAATAGAAGAAACAATCGTTATATTCAAGGATTTAACATTAGAAGCTAGAGTTAAAATAATACAAGAGTTACCACTTATAGTAATTAAGGCTATTGTAAGGGATATTGAAAAAACTGATCATTTATATGACACTGACTTACTTCTAATAAAAGACCCTAATACTGGTAGTATTATATTAAGATTTAATTGTAATATAACATTTGAAATGTTGCAAAAAATGGTAGAGTTTTTATATACTGAAAGTTTAAACAACATTTACAGAACTCTTTACAATGTAGTAAAGTATCTAGGGTTTTCTGCAGAATATGCAGATAGTATTACCCCTATTGAGTTACAGGTATATTGGATGTATCTTATGCAAGATAACGCCAAGCAGCAAGAGCAAAATAACGCGGTAAGACCGGGTGGCGGATTGAATATGCCTACCAGCACCCCGAATTCAGAACTAGGCTTTTAGTATATTAATGTAAGTACTTTTATGTCTGATATAAATGAATTTATTGCAAGTATTAATGCTAATGCGGTAAAAAACTCCATAGAGGTGTTTTTACCTAGCTTTCAAAGAATAGTGAAGTTTAAACCTGTTAGTACAAAGCAATATAAAAATCTGTACGCTTGTATTAAAGACAATATACTGTATAATACTAAGTTTGTTATAGTAACGTATAACATTATTAAAGATAACTGCTTAGAACCAGATATACTAGATCAAATAAACATTATCGATAGAGCGTTTATTTTATTAGCATTAAGAAAAAATATTTTAGGCACTACAGTAAAAAATATCGACTTTAGTTCTAATTTGGCACTTGCTTCAACTATAGCATTACCTGAAGAGGTGTTATTAACTATTGATAATATAAAAATTAATACTCAAATACCAACTTTAAAAGAAGTATATGAAATGGAAGTTGAACTTAGAGGGGATCTTAAAGAAGAAACAGTCACTATTAATACTTTAACTGAAAATCTTATTATCGGTGGTTGCTGTAAGTTTATAAAAAATATACAAGTTGAGGACACTGATTTAAATTTTAAAACTTTTAATTATAAAGAACGTATAAGATTAGTTGAAAACTTACCAGCTAGTACATTAAACAGTATTCAAAGTTTTGCAGAAAAAGTAACTAATTTACAGGATAGCGTTACTAATGTATTAAACAGTGACGGTACTCGCTTTCAATTTTATATAAATGCGGATTTCTTTTTAGCTGAATAACATAAAGACTGGTTTAGTACCTAAGTATTTTTATGAGCGACACTGCAGACGTAGAATCTGGTGACAAAGCAAAATTTGAAATTGCTTTAAACACGCTCACGGATGCTTTAGTTAAAGGAGACGGATCAAATCCATCTCTAAAAGAAACGATAAAAAAATTAAGCGAAAATGTTGATCAGTTAACTAGAAAAACTGAAGAAGCTTCTACTAGAACAAACAATAAGAATAATACTGAAGAAGGATATAATAAGAGCGCTTTAAATTATGCGCAGGCAATTTTAAATGAACGTAAAGCTAAGTTTGAAGACAAGGGAGAAGATGAATCAGAACGCTCAACAAAAGAAAAATTAAAAAGAGTTGAAGATATAACTTCAGATAAGTTAAAACAAGTGGAAGGTTTTATTGGTAGATTTATTCCGAAAACTGTACAAAATATATTAGGGTTTATCGGTGGTAAGGAAATACTTGAGAGTCTTAATAAAGCTGTTATAGAAAAAGCTCAAGGTTTGTTTACTGGAGAAGAGCTTAAAGAAGCAGAAGCAATAAAAGAGTTAGAAAGAAAAATAAATAAAAAAACTCTTGAGCAAAAAAAACTACAAGCAGCGAGCGGGCAGGATCTTAATAATTTAAACAAAGAGCTTAGCGAACAGTACGGTGTAACCACTGAAGATAATTTAAGCGATGTTTCTAAAGGAGTACCACCGGTTAAGGCTCCAGACGATACTACTGCTGATGAAAAACAGGAAGTAAAAACAGAAACACCTACTTTACTACCTGTTAACGGCAACTCTGCTATAACAACTTCTCCTATAACAGTAGACGAAACTTCAACAGGTAGTAAAGTAGTTAAAGAAGGTGGGGCAGTTGTTAGCGAAGAGAATGCCCCTGCTGAAATAGTATTAACAAAAATATCTGATGAAGCAGCTGATGCAATTGCAAATGCATTAAAAAAGGTATTAACCGAAAAAAGAGAAAACACGAAAACTGATACTGATGAAGTTAAAAAGAAAGTAGAGGGTGCTAGTAAAAATGTAGATCGGGTTAGTCAAGGTATAGATAACCTCGCAGCTAAAAATAAACCGCAATATGAAAACATAGAAGGTCAAGCAGGGGAAGGGTTACCTACAACATCAGATAAAAAAGGAAGTAAAGGTCCTGGTTTAGTACCCACAGTTGCTGAGGACGTTATTAAAGAAGCTGCAATGGCTCGTTTTTTAAAAATTGCAGCAAAAGACATAGGCAAGGCTGAAGCAGTTACAACTACGGGTATTGCAGCTGCAGAAGTAGCATCAGCTGGTGCAAATACCCCGCTTATACCTGTAGAACTACTCGCCGGTGCTGGATTTGGAGTTATAGAAGCTTTGACGGATTATTTTGCTGATTCTCAAAACAGACAGGCAAAGGGTGGCCCTATAAAAACCCCGAACAAGCCAGTATTGGTAGGGGAAGAAGGCCCAGAAATATTTGTGCCTGAAAGTACAGGAAACATAATACCTAATAACCTTTTAACCGGTAAAGAAAAAGATACAACGAACCCTGCTGCAGTAGAAAAAATAACCTCTCTTTTAACACAGGTTATATCCTTACCTTCAGAAAAATTAGCGGCTATATCTAATACTACTAATATAGGAGACAGCTCTAGTAGTACACTACAAACTATGAATAAAACGTTGCTAGATATAAGCGACAAGCTTGATGTAAAAAATAACACTAATAACGATCAGTCTTCATCAAAACTTACTGGTTTAATGAATTCTAGTAACAATTCTTCAAATAGCACTATAAACATAATATCTCAAGGCAATCCTATTACTAATTCTCGTCTTAGAATAGATAACTTTTTATACAATAGGAGGGCTAACGCTTAAATAATATTATGGATCTATTTGGTTTAATAGGTGGTACATCTGAAACAGGCTCAACAGCTGTAATACCAGAACAGAGTAATACTAGTAGTAGCGGTTACAACCCGAAAGCAAGTTATACCGGCGCGCCTAAAATACCAGTTAAAGAATGGAAGGTGCACGAGGAATATAACTGGGCTTTAAATTTAGGTCCGAATAATGGGGATATAAGAAATTATATACCTAAAATTGAGTTGGTAGAGTATGATCTTACATCTAGTTCTCAGTTAAACGCATATAAGTTATTTTTATCTCAAGCTCAAGATCAACTTAATATAGCAAATATAAACCAAGTAGGTGTTGCAGGACAACCTAATACTGTTACTTCTAATATTGCATCTCTTATTAACAGTGGCGTTTTACCAACCGGTTCAGTAGATAAGTATTTAGGGCCAAATAACGGAGTAGCACAACCAGGGGGGTTTAGTAATGCAGATCCGTATTACGGTCTTTATCAAGGTAAAGAAACCGGTAACAAGTATTATTTACCTTACTTGAACCCGCAAAACATGACTTCTAACTTAGGTACATGGAAAGGAATTGATGGTAGTAATGTTGCAAAAGATGTCAGTAATGTTGCAGCTGATAAATTAGGTGGATTACAATTTGGGCCGACTGGCTCTGATTTAGTTAAGGAATTTCAGAATTTAGGATTAAAACTTGATGCTATTAACAGCGTGGCTAATGTTGCCTCTAGTTTAAATGCGCCTGGTATATCTAAAGAAACTATAAAAGCATTTGCACCAAACGACACAGGAGACTCAATTGTTACAACGTTTTACCTGTTTAATACTCAAGACCAGGCTCAAATGGCGAACAACTGGAATTTTCTTTTTACATTGACTTATCAAAACTTACCTAATAGAAAATCATTAAGTAGAATGGACCCACCATGTATATACACAGTTACAGTTCCAGGGTTCAAAAGATTTCCAGTCGCGGTAATAACTGGCTTAAAAGTAGATAATGTAGGCACTACAAGATTGGTAGATATAACTACCGGAGAAATGATGTCAGTAGATAAAGCTACTGATAGTAAAAACGTAAAAATTGTACCTGAAGCGTATAGAGTAACTGTTACTATTCAAAGTTTATTAACGAATTCCCGTAATTTATTTTATTATAACTATGACCCTAAAGGTGCTGGGGCTAGTATAAATGTTATAACAAGTCCGGATACTATTAATAATTCAAACCAAGAACTTACTAATACGTTGAATCAGTATCAAAAAATAGCTGAAAACGCTAAAATTGATGCAGATGCAGCAGCTGAAGATTTAAACACGTTTAAATCATACTTCCCTACTAATTGGGATCAATCTGTAACAGGTCAAAACTTAAACGCAGCAAACACAACTGCCCAGCAAAATCTGCAAAGCGCAAACATAGCGGTGAATACTACGCAAAATTATATAAACAAACTCAATACCCCAAACCCTTAATATGGACGGACAAAAACAAAACAGTATATCTACGTTACCTACATTAAGCCAGCAGTACCTGGAAAACTTGTTTAATGTGTATAATGATGGGCAGAACTATTTCTATAACTTAATAGGTACTGTTAATATACCTTCTAACTTAGATAATAGTGTGTATACTAACTTTGTGGTGACGAGTGATTATATGCCTTGGCCTTTAATAGCTCAAAAGGTTTACAACGCGCCTGCTTTATGGTGGTTAATATGCTGCACTAACAACATACAAGATCCTACATATTTTCCAAAAGCCGGTACAGTTTTAAAAGTCTTAACCCCTACATACGTATCTGCTATATTACAGCAAATTAATAAAAGCTAATGCCTCAATTTAGCACAGTTTTTAATGGAATAGCTCCATCGACTATTAATACTTTAAAGTATAATAACCAAAAGTATCAGTTAGATATTATATTTGATAACTTACAGGGTAATACTTTTCAGCTTAATGTTGCAAGTATGGTTTCTTTAGACATACAGGAAAACACTACTGATTGGTTTAGAAGAGCTAGTTTAGTTATAAGCAATCCAGAAAAAATATTTGAGCAAAAAATAACTCCAAGTACTAATAAAAATCAGTACTATAAGTTCAGGAACGATGGTAGAGATATTGTTTATATACGTTTTAAGATTATAGACGACACAGATATAAACGTTGCACCTGCTAATATAGATTATAATGTGTGGGGTATGCAGTATAAGTTTGCTATATACGACAAAGAAGATACCCCCGGTGATAGCCCCGCTAAAGAAACACTTAAGCTTTATTTGTGGGAATATGATCAGCAAATATTAAACGAAACCGCTTTACAGTGGTCTACTAATGAAGCACTACCTACTAATATTATACCAGCATATGCTACAGATGATCAAAAGCTAGTTAATACTGGTACTGCTATTAAAAGTCTATTAAATAAAGCTTTAGCACATTCAGAACCACCAGTATTTTCAACAAACTGGGATATAGGTTCTAGTAAAGCGTTTTATAGTGCTCCGGCTAACTACACTGCTTATGATAGCTTAAATTACTTGTTAAAAAAGCATGTTAGCTCTCAAATAGGGGCTGATGGAGGCGCAGACCCTTGTATTATTAATCGTTCTAGATATGATACTGTGTGGAGCTTAACTTCATTTTGTAATATATTTAATAGTGCGGTAAAATATAACTTCTCAACAGCTGTTGCTGGTAATTTGCAAAGAGAAATTATTACTCTATCTTACCCTGGCGGTAACGATAGTGGCGGCTTCTTATTTGAATTACCTCAATCTCCTTTCGGTAGAAGCGACGGAAAAACCAATATACAGCACCCAACCACAAGCAATATAACTAATATTAATTTTACAGACATGTCTACCATTGATAGTACTCAAGATATGGTGACAACTCCTTGTTATAGTAATGATTACAACAATAAAGTATTTAATCTTGAAGTAGTTAGCAATGATATTACCAATGTAAAGAATTATATTGATAAGAACTATTCTAATAAGATGCGTATTAGTGCAAAACCTGATACTCTTGTCACATTAAATAAAACTAAAACAGACACGTTAGCGGTTAAGAACGTTTACTCTTTAAGCCCAGATAAAACAAGTAGATTGGCAGAAAGTAGAAACTTTATGTTAATGTCTGCATTATATTATAATACTGCAGTAAGTTTTACAGCTTTAGGTTCTCCTATTAGAGAGTCTGGTACGTTTATTAGCGTTGAAAAGGGCAAAGGCATTAATATGGACGAGTTTCATAACAAGTTGCTCGGGCAATGGTTTGTACATACAGTAGTACATCATTTTACTTTAGGTCAGTATACAAACGATATAACAGCTGTTCGTGTACATGCTAACGATAACATTGATATAAGGAGCAATATAACCTAATGTCTCTTAGTGCACAGTTTGTAGTACAATCAATAGACTATTACAATACTCTATTAACTATACCTGGCTACACGGTGCCTGGTTACGAAGATGAGCAGTACATTACTAAGGCTCACTATAGTACAGACTTTTCTTCTAACCCTATTGGTTCTAAAATAGACTTTTTTACTCATTTAAACGACCCTTGTGTTAGTATTGTTGCACCTCACCCGATTTTTACTATACCTAAGCCTTTATCCGCATTAGACCCTCAATGGTTTAGCGGTTGGTGGGATCAGGCAATGTACTACTCTCACCCATTAGTCAAAGAGCAGTTAAGTGCTAACTACCCTAACATATATCAAGACTTTTCAGACTCAGTAGGTACCCTAGCATATGCCCCTACTGAACAAGATTATAATAGTCCTGCATTTGGTAGAGACACAATTAATCCTTCTATACAGCATAAAGTAATATCAGACTTGTTTAATGAAATGGACAAGCTAAACAACGATATGTTCAAGTTGTACCAAGCAGCTACACCTAAAGGGCTTGGTTTAAAGAGCGATACATTCTTAGGTCAAGTACTATCTAGACAGAGTGGTTCATATAGTATTAAGCTTCAAGTAAAGGGTAAGTTCGGTGCATTAACAGCAAAACTACCATTGGATACTATACTTGGTGGTAACTTAAATGCAGATCCGTTATGGAGTAATAAATCTACTATTAACAACATACAAGCTGCAGTTGATAAGGCTAACAAGTTTATTACAGAGCATTCTCCTGGTAGAATGATATCTAATGCATTGAATGACTTTAAGAAAAATATTAAAGAATACTTAAATAAAATCTCTCTACCTAATATTAGTAAGTTACTGGGTATACCACAAGTTAATGTAACGGCTATAAGTAACACTATCAAGACGTTACAACAGTATGGTAGTGCTATAAATGCTACTATAGGACAGGTACAAGGTACATTGACCGCGGTACAACAAGGTATAGCTTCAGTGGCAAGCACTATTAACAAAGAAACAAATCAAATTACAAGTGTGGTTAATACAGTGGTAAGAGCTCCTGGAGCAGTTACCGGTGCTAATGCTGTGGTGAATGTAGGTGGTGCTGATGCTTCTTTAAGTTACCAGCTGCCTAATCAAACAGTCGGTCTAAGTAAGAATGCTGTGACTATTGTACCAGGAACAGTTAAATCTAATGGCGATCCAGCCGTAGTAAAGATTTCAACATTACAACAACCTCCAGGAAATTAATATGGTAGACAAATTTAACAGTATTTATCTAGGAATAGTAGTACAAAACAATGACCCAGAACATAGAGGCAGGGTTAAGGTTTGGGTACCGCACGTATCATTAAACGTGTATGATAAGTGGAGTCAGTTAAAACAAGACCAATCGTTCTCGTTTCCTGGTTCTCCTGGTGGAGAGAACATTAGTGCTATATTACCAGAACTAAAAGACGCGTTACCTTGGGCTGAATTTGCTAGTCCTATTGTAGGTGCTTCTACAGCTGGTTACTACAATGCTGCAACAGATACTAATACAGTTTCAGATGCACCACTAGCATATGCACACCCTAATAGCAATTACGCTAACTCTTCTTCTGCTACTAATTTAGACCCTGAACAAAAGGGAGGTAAGCCCGGGGCATATTTTGAGACTAACCCGGTAAGTGATGCTTTTGGGAATACTTCTAAAATAAATAGCGCTCACTTCAATCAGTTTTCAAATACATATAAACCTGCCACTTATTCCAACTCTGCTAAAGGTTTATTCTCTATACCTAATGTAGGTGCGCATGTTTGGGTATTCTTTAAAGAAGGTTCACCATTGTTTCCGGTTTATTTTGGTGCATCATTTGGTAGTGCTGATTTTAATAGTATATTCAAATCTGGAGATAATATCTATCCAGATTATCCTGATGCGTTTGAAAATAAAGACCGCAGAGCCGGTCCTATTACAAACGATAATGTAAGATATCAAAACAAAATGGTACTCAATCAAAAGGGTGCTGCTATTGAAATCATTAACACTACTGATAGGGAATCTTACAAGGTAACTCATTACAAAGGTGGTTACTACGAAATAAATAACAAGTATACTGCTATGTTTAACCCTGATAATTTTCAGTTGTTAACACTAGCCGATAAGTTCGAAACAGTTAATGGCCACAACAATCTTTTTGTACAGAGAGACTTTGATAACATAGTACAAGGCGATCATTACCTTAAAGTAGGTAATTTTAATACTAAAGCTGCTGCTAAATGGTATGACTTATTCTCTAAATCGGGTCTAGCTAATATAACAGATTTAAATGCATATCAAGCTACATTACAAAGTCTAACGAACCCATTATCAAACCATGAAAAGGATATGGGATTTGGTGGTAATAGTTTTGAGTTTATATCTAAACATAAAACAGTTGCAGTTGGTTTGGTTCGTAATACCTCGCCTGCATATTATCTAGATAATCTTAGCTTGCTTACTTCGGGTAAATCTGTTGCTACTCGTGTTGGTCCTTTTATAGCTGCACCGTTTGAATTCGGTGCTAACTATGTTAGTTTTGCATCTTATAAAGAGCTTAGTGTACCAGATATGCCTGGTGGTAACTATGACATATTCGCTATGAACAGACTTAAAATGCAGTCTGGTAACGGTGGTATGACCATGCAAACCGGCGGTAACATGAAAATATCAGGTGGTACAGTAGAGGTAAGAGGCGACCTAGTTACAATGGGTACTAAGGATGGAACCTTAGGATTATATGGTAGTTTAGTTACTATTGAAGCAGATGTACTAAGTTTAAAGAACGTTAATAAAGGTCAAGTAGTAGTTGACAGTACTTTGGGTGTGACTAATAACGTTATTATTGGTGGTGGTGCGTATATTGGTGGTGAATTATTTGTTAATCACATTACCGCCCCTATAGAGTATCAAGTAACTGAAAACACTCAAATAATAGCTTCTGGTCCGATAGTAAACCCTGAAGGTACACCAGATGTGCCTGCTTCTGGTTGGAACATAATAAACTCAGACGTTATGGGTACAATGCAGCTTATTATACCACCATTAAATGTGGTTGGTAGTGCAACTACTTACTCAATAGTAAACGTACAAGTACTTGGCGGTCAAATAGACGTTAATGCAGCGGGTTCTGGTACATTAACTATTGCACAACCACACTCTCACGTATTTAAAAATATACCTCTCACCTTAACCGCAGATAAGATTAACCAAGGTTTAGCTGCAGCGGCTGGGGTTGGTGCTAATGACTCAACACCTATTCAATCTGAAGACAGAGTAGATGGTAGAATACAAACTGTGGGTATCCCACCACCCGTTATTTACGTTACGGGTACTGCCGGTGCACCGTTTGGTGGTCCAAACGGGCCCGGTTCCCAACAACCAGATCTAGCTTAAGATCTAGGCAATACGTTATTAGTTGTAAGAACGTAAACAGGTTCTTTAGTCTTAATCTTAAGATTGTTAGTCTTAAAGAACTTGTTCGGTACGTTAGCAATAGCTTGACCAATAGATGATACTGGATACTTTTGGCCCTTCTTAGAAGCGTTAAAGTTGTATGCACCGCTCTTAATAGAGTCTAATACAGTAGCTACATCATCATTTTCTGGAATCTGTAATACCCAACCTACTAAGTCTTTATTAATAATACCGTTTGTATCAGATACTAAGATAACGAACTGTTGTTTTGGCTTTGGTTCACCTTCTTCATCATTACCAGTTTCTTTAGAAACATCAACTGCTTCTTCTTCTGTTTTAGCTGCTTCATCAACAGCTACTGTAGCATTACTTAAGAGCTCGAGGATTTCATCAATCGTCTCTTGGTTATCTACAGTCTTTTGCAGCGCTGCAACTACAGCTTGTAATTTAACGTATTCTTCTTTTGACATAGTATGTTATTGGTTACAGGTACTATGTTATACCATATTTTTACTTAATCAAGTATAATCCTTGGATTTTTCTTGTTTAAACACTGTACACACATAAGTATAGTCAATAATATGAAGTTTCAAGAGCTAATGGAACAGTATGGCATGATAAAGAAAGAACAGCGTATGTTCTACCCTAAAAACTTTAATCTGTCTGAAGGATTTCTTAAAGCACTTAAAGCTGAAATTGCTTTACAAGAAAAAGCAGGTATTACCCCTGAAAAGTTTTCACATAAACTTAATAGAGCATTACAGTTTCATATTTCAGAACATAAAAAAACCCCTGCACCGAAGTGAGGGGTTAGATGTTTGTCGGGTGTGAATTGTTCTAGGTCTTAGAACTTGAATTTGTAACCAACGTTATAACCAGTGATTTGAGCGGCTGAGTCTGTTAATGAGGTGCGTTGAGCAAATAGATTTGCTGTTACACCGTGGAACTCAAGACCAACACCTGGTTGATAGTACTTCTTAACGTTCTTTAAAGCAGCAATAGTAGCAGCACCTGGATCGTTAAAGCCAACAACTAGTGCTGGAACAACTTTAAGAGCGCCAAATGTATTAATTGGTGTATTAACACCGAATTCATAGTTGTTGCTACGATTTACCGTATCGTTAAGAGCACGGCCTTGCCAGTTAAGATGACCACCAAACCAGCTACCACTTAATTTAACGAATGGTAAGAGGTTGTGATTAGCTTGACCAGCAGCTTCTGCTACGTTTACGTGTCTTAATTCTGCACCGAGTGTTAAGTCAGCGAGAGGAGACGTGAATTTATAACCAGCATCGAGATAAACACGCTTTAGACCAGAAGCATCGGTTGTCGATACTGTTTTACCAGCTACAACTGATGTTGTGGTTGTGTCGCTAACTTTGTCAAATGCTGTTACAGCAAGATCAATGCCGTATACATTTGTATCAACGCCAGCTGTTGCATAGTTAGTGCCAACTAATTGACCTTGTTGGATTAACTTTGAAGTAAATCCGAGGTCTAAGTCACCGCTAACTGGAGCAGCATTTACAACGATTGCGATTAATGACAATGCGAGGAATGTTAATAGTTTCTTCATACTCTATATTTATATATTATAAACAAAAAATAGCAACTTCCTTGCAAATATTTTATGTTTCTCTAATTAAGGATATGGTAACAGTATACTATGGAGATGGTAACAGAACAGGTAATCAAATGCTCATGTACGTTACCGCTCAGTTATTTGCTAAAAAGTTTGGATATGTTTTTGAGCCTGAACCTCTCTATGGATTTGCTTTATCTCCAGATAAACCGCAAATAGTAACTTCAGGGTTTAATGAACCGGGTAAACCATTACACACTATACCTAATATTGGTACTAAACGATTTACCGAACCAGTTGTATCGGTACATGATTTAAATTTAATGGAGCTATTAAACAAGGACAGTATACCTGATGCGCACTATCATTTTTTACATTGGTTTCAAATAAAAGACTACGTATTACAATATCGTAATGAAATACGAGGTATGTTTGAGATTGAATATAAACCCCAATCAAAAGACCAGATGATGGTGGTTGTACGGTTAGGAGATGTAGCGCATAGAAGACAGAGACTACCTCTATCTTATTATATAGAAGCAATAGAGCTTTTAATTAAAAAAGGATGTACAGGTGGGTATATTACTTCTGATAGTATGAATCACCCGGATGTAATAGAACTTATAAACCGCTATGGTCTTAAACCTTATTATAATGATGTACCTATTGAAAAGATTAACTTTGTAAAGGACTTCGATAATATTGTCTTAAGTGAGGGTACGTTTTGTTGGTGGATGGGTATGTTAAGTAACGCTACTAATGTAGTATGCAATGACCGTAGAGATCGCTTTACTTGGCACGGTGATATATTTGTTTTTCCTGAATGGATAAAACTTAATCACGATTGTCCTGAGTTACCCGAAATATAAAAAAAAGGAACCCGGCTCAGATTGCTCCAAGCCGGGCGTTATTATTCTAACTTATAGTATTAAAATAGATGTTGGTGCGGGGCTGAGATAGCTTCTTTCCAAGCTTCTTTAAACCCTACCCAAAACTTTTTAACACTTTCAACGAACTTTGCTTTTGTCTTACTGTTTCCTATCTTATAGTCCTCGTACGCGAGTCTAACAAGACCACCAACAGCAAGATAACTTGTTATGATTATTGCTTGCATATGTGTTGTTGTTTTGTTTAGAACC
>TBL_comb48_EPIDRAFT_1000080_pt1 | contig 67788 bp, 57 predicted proteins | sample TroBogEpilimnion_37_FD_10681 | JGI IMG/M metagenome (IMG submission 10681) | reverse complement strand
ATAAAGACAAGTGCATGTCTAATTTCGCCAGCTGCTATTTCTTCTGGTCTAATGATACCCGCAAGAATTGGCAACCCTGAACCACGTCCACCTCTTTGATGCCAACGTTTACCTTCAAATGGCTGAGCATAGCCAGGACCTTTCAAATCCCATATATTTAATGTTGAGCCAGTAGGTAAAAGACCTTTCGCAGTATTACCCCATTTAAAGGAGGACATTTCCCATGCTAACATTTTAAAGGGATCAACAATGATAATATGTCCGTCTTCGGATTGCTCTCCCCACATTTCTCTGTCAATTGGAATAGGTTCATCTGACCAGCCATCCAAATTTTTATCCCATAAATCAAAAATCCGATCGCTTTTGAATTGATATTGAGGCATATTTTCTGAATTGACTACCCAGATAGGAGAACTGTAAATACTGACAAAACGCACATTCTGTGCTTCTGCTGACAACAATCTCACAATGCTATCAGATTCTGGATCAACAATCGCATCCTCAGCAATTGGCGTATTCCAAATAGAAGATTCGCTATAAGGACGCCAAGTTCCAGGGAGACTCATTCCCAACAATGCTTTTTTAGAAAAATCACCGGAATAAAACTCCCAGTCACCTAAGTTTTTATTTACATCCACATTCAATTGTATTTTTTTATCTACAACGACTGTATCAGTAATATCTTCTACCATCTGATCAGACTCTAAAGATGGCTTAAACAAATACCATGTGCTAACCACGCCCAGCAATATAAATAACCCAGCGACTCCAAAAAATAAAATTTTAGCTTTTATATTCATGATATTACGTAATTAAGCCATTAATAGTTTTACCGATATTTAAAGCTTTTTAAATTAGTCTTAACCACTGGTCGGTAATACTGTTGAAATCAATTTAAATTGATCGGTAGGTATTTTTTTTATGCTACGGTATAGATTGGGAAACAATTTATCCCAATATTGCAATTGACCTTGTTCATCAGGTGCCATTAGTTGAACACCGATAGACATAGCGCCACCATTATCACCTAAAAACATACCATAACGCTGCAAGGCACGTGCGACTACCTTCGCTTCTTTAGTCAACCCCCACTTATCAAAATCTGCGTCAGTCAATTCTGGATTAAGTTGAAAACGCATGCCTTCAATGGGGTATTGCTCTCCCTGAAATTCACCATCACTTCTTACTGCTGGTGGCGCAACAAACAACTCTTTGTCGTCGCCACCCTGTCTATTTTGTGAAAACATGAAAACCAGAGCATGTCTAATTTCGCCCGCATCAATTTCTTCTGGTCTGATAATCCCCGCCAAAACCGGAAATCCTGAACCACGTCCACCTCTTTGCTTCCAGCGTTTACCTTCAAATGGTTGGGCAAAACCAGGACCTTTTAAATCCCAAATATTGAACGTAGTGCAAGTCGGCACAGGTTCCTTGCCACTATGATCCCATTTAAACGATGACATTTCCCATGCCTGCATTAACATTGGATCAACTATAATGATATGCCCATCCTCAGTTGGTTCTCCCCACATTTTGGGACTAATAGGCACTTTATCATCTGTCCAACCATCTTGATCTTTATCCCATACATCAAAAATACGTGAACTTTTTACCCTTAAGCCGTGCATCTTTTTAGAATTAACCACCCAAATCGGTGAGCTGTATACACTTATAAAACGAACTGTCTCAGCTTCTGACTTAAGCGTACTCACAATTTTGTCAGAATCTGGATGTATCGTTGCGTTCTCAGGAATTGGCGTATTCCACAAAGAAGATTCACTATAAGGTCGCCATGTTCCGGGCAAACTCATCCCAATTATTTCTTTTTTAGAATAGTTCCCCGAAAAAAAATCCCAATCACCTAATGATTTAGCGGGTGGTGCAGCTACACAAGTCATTATTCGCAGTAAAAGGACGCAGTTTAACAATAAGACAATCGGTTTTAATCTTTTAATCATGTCTCATTTCCCAAATTAGCCGTTATAAACGGCTATAGTTTCTTCTAATAATCGACGAACCGAAAAATTTTTCTCAACCGTTTGGTACGCAGCATTGCCCAATTTTTCTCTCATTGCAATATTACTGGCTAGCAACAGTATATGCTCACTTAACATTTCCTCATCTCCGACAGGAAACATTAATGCCGAATAATCGTGTTCAAAAAACTCTGCCATTCCACCCACTTTAGATAATACCAAAGGTAACTTCGCCGTAGCAGCCTCAAGCAATGCAAAGGGTAAACCTTCAGACAGTGAGGAAAGACAAAAAACGTCAACTGACTTCAATAACAAAGAAACATCTTGACGAAAACCTGCAAAATGAACGGAATCTGCCAATCCCAGTTCGTCTACTTGGGCTAACAAGGCATTTTTCTCCCGTCCTTCTCCCATAATAAATAACTTGATTAGCGGATTAACTTTTACAGCTTTTGCAACTGCTGCAATCAAATGATTAATGCCCTTCACCGGTTCCAATCGTGCAGCAATAGCTACCACGATCATTTCATTAGACCAGCCAGTTAATTTTTGAATGGTCACCTCTGAAGAAGTATCATCCGGTAAGATAGCATTGGGAATATAACTAATCGACTCTGGAGCTACATGTAAAGCTGTTAAGTATTTTTGTACACTATCAGATACAGCAATAAATTGTTTGTCTGAATAAAATCTATTCAATTTGACAACCCAATTATAGAGAACTGAGCGCCAACCCTTTTCTGCATCACCGTAGCATCCATGTACAGTGGTTACTACACGAATACCTTTGCTTACAATAGCAGTTAATAATCCCCATAAATGCGCTTGTGGATTGTGGGTATCAATTATCTGATAACCACCTTCTTGAGTTATTTTTTTCAACGCTAAAATTAAACGAGGATCCCCTCTTGAATGACTCACTGATTTAACAGGCAAACCATACTCTAGCAATTTTAGATGCATTGGACAATTGTCTAAAACCACTACACAAAAAGGATAATTTATTCCTTGAAGCATTTTTGCCAGTTGAATAACTCTTACCTGCCCACCACCAAAATATTTTGCTAAATCAAGAATCAAGACCGATTTTTGCTGTGAGTTTAAAGTTGTTTTTGAGGTGTCCATTTATCTACTCTTTTACCGGATATAAAATCAATCACTGCCAATGAAGTCGCATAATTGCCTGCGCAAAAATACCAACTAGTCGATGTTACCTTAATTAAAAATTTAACCAAAAAAACATCAGACCCTATTTTAGAAAAAATTAAAGGATAGCTAACTGCGCCCAGGTAAAACAGTAATTGTGCATAAAAAAGCAGTGGCAAACTGAAAAAACTAGCCCCTAGTAATAACAACATTGAAATACCTAAGGTACGTCGTAAAACTTTATTGATAAATAAACCTATGGCGAAAGTGCCATATTCAAAAGGATTTAATAACGTTCTTTTTTTATAGATTCCACTCAGACTACGTACCACAATTCTACGTCGTCTCGATAATTCGTGAATTGTATTTTTGGAAGGAATTGGTACGTAAGCTTTCGCCCGACCATCAAAAATAAATTGGAACCGCTGTTCAGTAATATTTAGGCAATTATATAAATCATCAGTTGAATCACTGGCTATCGGTTTAAACAATTTTTTTCTAATAGCATACAATTTGCCATCGTTTGAAGTGATGTTACCGCTATTATTTTCAAGTTGTTTAATATAACTATCAAATTTCACATAAAAACTTTGCGCAGCTTGTAATTTATTATTCTTTCTTATCGTTCTTAATCCACAAACGCCGCCACAACGGGAATTTTTAAAATTTTCCAATAAATACAAAATAGCATCTTGATCAAGAATTGCATCCATATCCGTAAAAACCAGAATTTCATTTTTACTTTTATTCGCAGCCTCATTTAATCCTTTTGCTTTACCCAAATGCTGATTTTCATTTATTAATATTATTTTGTCGGAATCAAATTGGTTAATCAGCTCTAACGTTTTATCTGTGCAGCCATCTAAATAAACAATAATTTCATAGTCAATTTGATGTAAATTCAATGTTAGGATGTTATTAATTTTTTCCTCAATTAAATTTTCAGCATTATGAGCAACAACAATAAAACTCACGGATTTTGGCATTTCCTCAAGGTTTAGCTGCGCTTTCATTTTAGACCTTGTAAGCCATGCTGAAATAATCAACACCAGTGGGTATAAAACAAAATTTAACAAAATTAGCAGTATTGCTAATAGCGTGATCAGAGTTGTTGTTTCCATATTATTTATCAGTCATACGTTGTGGGCTAGCAAGCATTACGATTCAAAAAGACCATCAACAAATCTGTCGAAACATCCTGTCTGGTAATTTAGGTATCCAAACATTTTCTTTAATTAAACAGAATTATAAAAATCAAGTTTAGTGCCGTTTAAGCTGCACTTGCTTCAAGCCATGCTTGAAACATTAACACATCCCATAGTTGGTCTGACCAATTGTATTTACCGGATAGATGTTCTGACCATTTTTTGCGTACCATTGCCGGGTATAAATAGCCCTCTCGGTGCAACCTTGACTCATCTAACAATGATTCCGCCCAATCACGCAATGATCCTCGCAACCAATCACTGACCGGTATACCAAAACCCATTTTAGGGCGTTCAATCATTTGCTGGGGCACATGTCTATAAAGTATCTGGCGTAATATCCATTTACTTTGTTGATCACGCAACTTCATTGACTGGGGTAATCGCCAAGCAAATTCAACAACGCGATGATCTAAAAAGGGTACTCTTGACTCTAAGGAAACACCCATTGCAGCCCGATCAACTTTTACCAGAATATCGTCTGGAATATAACTGAGCATATCTAAAATCATCATACGCTGAACTGGATCCAAACCTGATAAATCTGGTCTGTTTCCAGTTAAAAGAGTAGATGGCTCTTGCCCATCAATTACGACCGCTTCATGCCAATTAGATACCAATTTATAGTAAAGACTGTCAACCGATTCGCTCGACAAGACACGAGCTCCTTTATGTAATTTATCTCCAAATTTAGCAACCGGAACTAATTTTTGAGGTAAATTTTTACCAATTCTATTCCAGTCATCGGGTGAAAAACTCATAAACAATTTTGCTAATAACTCTCGGACTGGTATTGGTAATCCAGAGATTTTTTTCCATAACTTAGCCGTAATTTGATAACGGTTATAACCGCAAAACAACTCATCTCCACCTTCACCAGAAAGCGATACCGTGACATGCTGCCTAGCTAACTGTGAAACTATAAATGTTGGAATTTGAGATGAATCTGAAAACGGTTCATCATATAAAAAAGGCAGTTGTGGTATAACCGACATTGTCTGCTGAGCGGTTACATATAATTCTGTATGCTCTGTCCCTAAATGTGCTGCTATAGTTTTGGCGTATACAGCCTCGTTATATTTACCTTCCTCAAAACCAATGGTATAAGTTTTAACAGGGCGAGTTGATTGTGCCTGCATAAGTGCCACGATGGTTGATGAATCCACTCCTCCTGACAAAAAAGCGCCTAATGGCACATCTGCCATCATTTGCAATCGAACAGCATCATTCAATAATTTTTCTAGTTCATCTATAGCTTGCTTATCAGTACCTGAAAAAACATTAGCAACGCCATTCTTAGCAACCTGAATTCCTGACCAGTAATTAATTTCTTTAGGCTCACGCTTAAGCAAAGAAACAGTCAGCAAACAACCTGGACGTAACTTAGAAATGCCCTTATAAATAGAATAGGGTGCGGGTATATAGCTATGACGAAGCATCAAACTGATTGCGCCTCGATTGATTTCCGATTGAAAAGCAGGATGAACCCGCATTGCTTTCAATTCTGAAGCAAAAAGAAAAGTATCACCCTGCCAACCGTAATAAAGTGGTTTTTCACCCAAACGATCTCGTAGTAATGTTAATGTCTGCGTCTGCTTATCCCAAACAGCCATAGCAAACATTCCCACTGCTTTTTCAATCGTTTCTTGAATCCCCCAGAACTCAAATCCAACCAGTAACGTTTCGGTATCAGAATGTCCACGCCATTTAATGCTGTCATTTATGGATAAGGATTTTTCTAATTGTTCTCGTAAATCTTGATGATTATAAATTTCGCCATTAAACGCGATAACATATCGAGATGATGGCGAACTCATGGGCTGATGCCCTGCTGGCGACAAATCAACAATTGATAACCGACGATGTCCCAAATTAATCAATTGTTCTGAATCACACCAATAACCCGCATCATCAGGACCACGATGCGTTAAAGTATCTGTCATTCTCTTAAGCAATGACAAGTCATATCGCTGACTATCACCTCCTAAAAAACCAGCAAGACCACACATAATTTAGTTATCCTTTAAAAATTTAACTTAAACAGTATTGAGAAAACATTTTAATAAAGCTTATCTGGAACCTATTTAACCTTTAGATAAGGTTTATTTTTTACAATTTTTCCCTTTTGCGGTCTCTTTTGCCAATGTGGCAATCTCTGTGATGTCATCAGAATGCGTTTTTCGGTAATTAATTCTTTCCATACGTATCCTTGCCAAATGAGCATCTATATTTTCAGAATTCAACATTACGCCAAAATCATCGGGTATCTTTTGATCGACTATTGTTGTGTTGAACAGTCGCTGGAGAATTAAATCACCGGCTGCGGGATTGTAATGACTAGCATCGGTATACCAATGCATCAGATTAGTATCATCTCCCAATGCAGGAACCGGTTCGGTAGTAATAGAATTGTAACCACTAAAATCCCATAACACGAACGGAGATTCCCCTGCTTTTTGCGCTTCTTCTTCATTCATCTTGACTAACATATGCTTCCATTCTTCCCACTTATCCCATAAATCCGAAGCAGCTAGCACTTCCCATAATCTTGCATGAGATGGCGATATAAAAAGTTTTAAATTGATATGATCGCGATATGCTTTCGCAAAGATAGTGCGAAGCTCCTCAATAGGTTTGTATTTTTTGTCTTCAGTTTCAAAACTGAATTTGCACTGCGGTTCAGGTAAATAAATATCAATAAAGTAATCTTTTTCGGTTTTATTAAATATTTTTCTCATGCCACCCACTTTCTTTAGATAGCTACCAAACCAATAATGCAAACCTTCTGCTGTCCACGCTTCTCCATAAGGTTTCCTAATTGCGAGTGTTTTAACGGCATCTGTGAGGGTACTGACTGACATCAATAACTTTGTACTCCGCCAAGGCGAATAATTGTCTGCATCATAGTCGGTAGGACGATGGTAATAGACATTGGAAGCAAAAAAATCTAATCCAATGATAAAAGTTTTAGTAGATGGATGATGGTTGAGCAACCATTCATAAAGTATACGAGTTTCTTCGTAAGGTTGAGCAACCAAAGCCATATTCAAAGCGTTATTATCCAGTACCTTACTTTTAGGATTCAAGCCTTGGTCGCTTCGCGAACTTCCCAAAATAACAATATCTTTAGGATTTTTTAAAAGTCCGACAATTTTATAGATTCTTTCTTTAAAAGGTAGCTGAAATAATCCTGAATTTATTCCGGTTATTGTGGGAGGATTCCAGATTTTATAGGGGTTCACTAACCAATTAAATGTGGCTAAACTCGCCGCCATTAGCAGCGAAAAAAAAACCACCTGAATTAAATATCGTTGCATGATTAAAACTGAAAATAAAGAAACTCACTGACCTTAGTCAGACTAAAAATACAAAGCACAAAAACTGTACCTATTAACCATGCTTGCAACGCACCGGGTTGCCAACTTAATTTTCGTGCGAGGAAATTTTTTGGCAACGTTGCTGGCGTGGGTTTATTGGCAATATCTTCCCAGGTTGGCTTATAGGCAACCAACATTTGCCTTACATTAGGAAAGAACCAAACAATTATTAACCCTAGCGTTATATCAAATAATGCTTTTTCCCCTGTAATTTCGATTAACGGCATAATTCCATTAAATTCCAGATGAAACATTAATAAATCTGATGGCAAATGATCTTTCAACCCCAACGGTAATGATATGCCGTTTACACCTGCCATTCCTGACAACATAGTTGACGCCGCAGAAAAACTACCGGCTCTAAAAAACACCCAAGCGATCATGACAGCCAAAAACGTCAGGGCACCTGCAAACAATTGTGTAATGGGTCCGCTATCATTGATAGCGAATTTTTGTTTCACTTCTCGCCAGAAGTGATTGACAATCAGGTAAAATCCGTGGAGTCCACCCCAAATAACATACGTCCAACCGGCTCCGTGCCAAAGTCCTCCTAGCAACATTGTCACTAACAAATTAACATACCGACGAAAGACCCCCTTACGGTTTCCTCCTAAAGGGATATAAAGATAATCTCGTAAGAATGCTGATAAGGTCATGTGCCAGCGTCGCCAGAATTCAATAATACTGGTTGCTTTATAGGGCGAATCAAAATTGATTGGTAGGTGAACATTAAGCATCAGGGAAAGTCCGACGGCCATATCCGAATAACCTGAAAAATCGAAATACAACTGCAGGGTATAAGACAAGATACCCACCCAAGCTTCTATGAGCATAGGGGCGGCACCATTGTTCAATAAATTAAAAATAGGGCTAGCGTATTCGGCAAAGTTGTCTGCCAACAATACTTTTTTGCCTAGACCGAGGACAAAAATACTTACTCCAACAGCGACATTACTCCAATTTATCTGGTAGGTTTCTGGTTTAACAAACTGCGGAATCATTTGCTTATGATGTAACACTGGGCCTGCAATTAAATGCGGAAAATAAGTCACAAACAAAAGATAATGTACAAAATTGTACTCTCGAACGATACCTTTATAGACATCAACCAGAAAGGTTATCTGTGTAAAGGTAAAAAAAGATATTCCTAATGGCAAAATAATATTTAAAGCGGGGAAACGACTGTCAAACAAATGATTAGCTGAATCCAGAAAGAAATTGGCATATTTGAAATAGGCTAAAAGCAGTAAATTTATTATTATCGCCGTTGTTAATATATATTTTGCATGTTTATCATTACCTTTGACTTTTTGTTGACCAATGCTGAATCCCATACTGTAATTAAAAGCAATTGATGCTAATAAAAGAATGACAAATCGTGGGTCCCAAACTGCGTAAAAAGTTAACGACGCCAATGCTAACCATAATGCAGCCAATTGGTTACTGTAACGTCCTATCCAGAACATGCCAATAAAGACAACTGGCAAAAAGAGAAATATGAAAGCATAAGAGTTAAATAACATAAACTTCTATTTAGCCATTTTAATTGAACAGATATTTTAAACTATTATTAATGTGCTGTTAATCGAAAACCTGTCAGTAAACTATGGGTATTTGGTCTAGCAAACTGACGCGTAATACAACTATCGTTATGTCTGCCAATATCCCAACCACCACCGCGTTTAACTCTGGCTATTTCTTGATTATAGTAATAATAGTAATCATCATTCAAATTAATTGGATTGGATTCGCGGTTAAAATGATAACCGTGCACATAATAGTAATCTAATATCCATTCACTAACACTGCCGTTCATATTTTCCAAAGGTAATTTATTTACTTTTAATATTCTTGAGTTTTCACTACCTATACTTCCGATAGTTTGACTGGTAATTTGCTGGTTATCTCCTGTTCTACAGGCTTTTTCCCATTCGGCTTCACTTGGAATTGAAAAGTCATATCCGGTTAACCTATTCATTTTACATACATAACCACGAGCACCTTGCCAGCTTATTCCAGTAGCTAAAGCAGATACGTCAGCATCATGCATTTTCAATTCTATTTCAGCTTGTGGTAAGCCGTAGCCCATCACCTGTTGCCATTGGTCCTTACTGACTAGTTTTTTTGCCATCCAGTAACCATCCAAACAAACATGAGCATAAGGCGTATTATCGGCTGCACAGCCTTCATCTTCTGGATATTTACACCCCATATCAAAACAACTACGAGGAACCCAGATAAACTCTGTTCCTGTTTTTGGCTCCGTCCAATTGCGCCCTCTTAATGGAATTGTTGATTTAGGTAAAATTCCTTCCCAAGAAATATCGTTAACTGCGGTTACCTGTTTAGTATCAAGTCTTAAATGCCATACTTGGTAATCAGCGTCAACAATAGTCGCTTCTTCATTGCTATTATTGAAAGCCGCTAAAATAATTGGAGAACCGGAAAGTTTAAGACTATAGTCAATAGCCCCACTATCAATTTCCATTACATAGACTTGACCGGAATGATCGCCTAGCAAAAGGTATTGGCTATCAGGTGAAATATCTAGTTTTTCGATTGCTCCACCTTGACCATTATTAATCGTTAATAATTGTTTTTCTTTGGTCAATCTATGCCATATCAATACTTTTCCTTCAGTACTGCCAGCTGCAACAAATTCTCCACCAGCAGTCGTTTTCAATACTTTGACCTTATGATTAAAAGCCTTAAATTCTTCGCTAACCGAACCATCTCTAATATCCCAAAGTGTTACCCACCCTGTATTATCGCCTACTGCAATCCATTGCCCCTTTTTCATATCGACTGAAACTGATAGTCCAGTTATTGCATCATTGTCTCTATTTCCTAATCCATGCTGATTCTGAAATATATTAATTTTTTTATTTCCTTCCATATCCCAAACAGATATTTTACCGTCCTGACTACCCAGTGCTGCGATGACACCAGCTTCTGACAAAGCCATTACATTTACCGGTGCTTCATTCCCTGCCAATTCCATTAATTCTTTACCGGTTTCATAATCCCAAACTTGTACCTTATTATCCTTCGTTGATGACATCGCATAACGATCGTTTGAAGATACAACTATATCTAAAATGTCACTTTGATGAGTTTCAGCCGGTTGATAGCCATCAAAATATAAAGGACATTCAGCTTCTGTATTCCAAGAAACCAAATGTTGATTTGCATTAGGCACCAGAATACTTCTTCCAGTAGAGGTCTTAGCAACAGGGCGGAAATTTTCACCTGCCTCAAGAGGAATATTGACATTGATGATTAAAAAACAAAACAACAGGACATGATTAACGGGATTATTCATTTTGAATTCTCTTTATATAAGACTATGCACTAGCATGTTAAAACTAGCCCAACGTTAAAATCTTCCAACTGCGAAAATTTTAGGTATTTATACTCGCATTTGATTATTTATCACTTTAGTTGTTCGCTCGCCTTCCCTCTGCATTTGCTGAGAATATTTCATTGCTAATTCCCCTAAAGCAATAATTAGCAAAAAATATTTGTGCGTAGGATCACTAAAAAATGTAAAAAAGATCAGTAACGAAATCAATGATAACTGGTAGGCGGTCATTAAGTCCGCCTGCAAATAGTATCTATTTTTAAATAGCTTACTTCTCGCTCTGGAAAAGTTTAGAAAGGTCACAATGATCGTACCTAAAAAGAAAATCATCCCTAAAGTACCTGAGCCCACCAATATCTCCAGATAAGTATTATGAGCCTGACGTTGCAGGGTAATTTTGGCATCAATACCCCCTCTTAAATACCTTCTAGCCTCACGAGATTTTTCATAGATATTCTGGAAGGTAAAAGGACCCGTACCAATGACCGGCGCATTAAAATATGCGTCCATTGCCACTTTAATATATGAAGCCCTTCTACTTAGTGATGAGTCTCCGTGTGCAGCCGTTAAAGTCATCATTCTTTCGATCAACGACTTTGGCAGCACAAATGGAACCGCCATAAGCACAGACAAACCAATTGGAATAAGCAACTTAATTAATTTTCCGGTAATTTTTCCATGATTAGCCATCATCATAATGACAATCATAAGCCCCGCCACCAAGGTTCCGCTTCGAGAATTGGTACTAACAATAGCTATCAGATTAAGCAATAGCAGAGCCAAAAAAAGCAATCTTGTTTTAGTGTTTCGCGCATTGATAAAAAAATATAATACGATGGGTACAATGAAATCGATCATTAAACACATATTGTTTGGATCAGGTGCGCCACCAACGCCTCGCCCGTCCTGAGTAAAATATTCAGCACCTATATTAAAGTAAACCCCCAGCACTGCGCATAATGAACCGGCCGAGGTACTGGCAACTAACCACATAGGTACAGTGTTGAAATAGCCTTTTTCACCTATACGAACAATAATAAGTGCAATAAAAATATAAGCGGCAATCCAGCCAATCAATTCGGAAACCGCCGTGTCTGGATAGGGAGAAAATACTGTCGCTAAGGCATTCACAAAAAACATGGGCATTAATAACCACCATATTTTGCCTTTTAATACTGAAAAACTTTTTTCATGAGTAGCCAATTCGACAGCTAGCGCAAAAACCGACACGCCAGCAATAACCCAAGCGATATTTATACTGGTACTGCCTATATCTATCTTTCTGAACGCTCCGAAAGGAATTTGAATAATTAATAAATAAATTCCGAGAAATTTATTACTCATTAAAAATAAGCCAGCCACTATCACCGGTGCGACCAGCATTGCATAAGGCCAATTCTTGGTCGTCATTAACGCGACTACTGGCACTACCATAAGCATGGCTAGCAGTATCGGTAAAATTTTTATATTACCGAATGAGAATTTTGATTGCTCAATAACACCCATATTATTTGTTTTCATAAATTCTCATCGGTAATATACGTACTGCTTAGTAACGCCTTTTATTTCTATTTGTTGTAACTTATCTCAAACGACACTTTTATGCAGAAGGTATTTATCTACTTTGTAGTGATTCAAGTCAGATACGTTACTATAATGTAATAAATAGCGGTTTTCTTTTATTTCAACGCCATCTGTTATTTGACAATAAACAGTCTTAATTTTCTTTTTACCTTTAATCCCATAAGGTATGTAAACGGTAAATCTGACAATCGCTTTATTTAACTCTGTTGTATCAATTTTCTGTTCGGTTTCTATTAATAACGATTCTTCATTAATATTAATCAGCACAATCTCATTATCAGGTTCCATTAAAGCTAAGCGGTCATTAACTTTATTTATGTTCGTTGCAACCTGATAATACCAAAGCGCTACGTTTACCTTTTCTTCATCATGAACTCTTCTTTCAAACCGCCGATTACTTTTGATGCGATTAACATGAAAGAGCATTTTTATTTTTATGGCTGCTATCCTGAATATTCTCTTTATCAAGGAAACGCCGACCATGTAAAATGCGTAAATGACTAAACCTATTTCTGTTAAATAATCATCACCACTTACATAATAATTATCGATATAGGCTCGCATCCTTTTAGACGTTCCATGCGGCGTAAATAACTGGGAATAGCCGAATACACCTGGCTTTACTTCAAAGCGCTTATCATAATCCTTGATTTCTTTACATAACTGTTCATAAACAGCGGGGCGTTCGGGTCTTGGACCAAGAAAAACCATGGTGCCATTCACTACATTAATTAACTGTGGCAATTCATCCAGCCTGCTATCCCTCAGAAACTTACCGACTCTAGTTTCTAAGCCTTCACCACGTTTGAGCAGTTTAGCGCCTATAATCTGTTCTGCATCGGGTACCAACGATCTAAATTTATACATGGTAAACAATTTTTTTTTGTAACCGAAACGCTCACCACGATAAAAAACACTGCCGCCATCCTGTAATTTTATAAGCAATGCAATGATCAGCATTAACGGCGAACTAATTAGCAGAATCATTGCGGCTATACTTGCATTAACAACATACCCCATCTTTGATGAACTAGTATGAGCATTAAAAATTTTCTTTGGTTCTCGATTCACGACTGCTTCCATTAACCTTATCTCCAGCTCAATTATTTTAAAAAATCTCTAATTTTTCCCCTTAATTACCCTAATTAATTTATCAGAATAATTGATAGTTATTATATAGTATGTTTTGTTAAAATATGATTTCGTAGCGACTAAACATCATTAATAGACATTAAGTGGCTTACGCCAAGAACCCTTTCGATATCATCCGGACGCTTAAATGAATGATCAAAAAATTCATTTAAAAAGCCAATAATAATGCCAATACCCAATGCCAAAAAGAATCCGAATGGAACCATAACTGGTGTTGGAAATGAGGGTGTCAATGGTTTGCGAGGTGAAGATAGAATAACGACTTCGGTATTACTAACGGTTTTATCACTGGATAAGTTGGCTTCTTCTTTACGCTTAAAAAATGTCTCAAACGACATTTCCAGCATGTTGTTTTCTTTTTCTATCGTTCCCATGGCTAACTGTAACTGTTTTAATTCCTTGTTACGCACAGAAATTTCATTTATTTTCTCATTGAGATTTTTTATTTGCAGATTCATCCCTTGCTGCTGTGATTCAAGATCCGCTTCCACTGTCTTCACTTCAACCAGCAATTTTTGATAAGCTTCTTCTATCTGTTGCCCCATACTTTGCAATGCTTTACTGTCAGGTGTATAGATACCTGCTGTTTCAGCCCTTTTCATAATCAGCTCTTGAATCCGCTTAGAAAACTGACTAATGGTTTCATTATCAATAAAAGAGAAAAACTGTAGCTCACCACTATTGATATGTTTTTTTATAACATCGATTTTTTGACCGATTTCTATCTCTTTCAACTCAACATCAGACAATAATTTTTTCAAATTGAACTCGATTTCAATATTGCTTTTTATCTCTTCTTCAGGAGATGTTGCGTTTCTTTGTAAAACAAGTTCAGATAGTTTTTTTTGTCCTGACTGTAACCGATCAGCATATTGATCGGTTAACTGTACGAAGAAATTTGCTTGTCTTTCCGGTTGATCCAATGCAATCCGATAATCCAGATAGCTATCTATTATGGTTTTCAAAACCAGTTGAACTCGTTCAGCACTATCAGAAGTTAAAAAGATTTCCAAAACTCTTGAGTAAGGAATAACGTCAACCGTAATTACGCTTTTTAATTTATCTACTTGCTCTTCCAGCCATTTTTGCTTATTTTCTTGATAACCTGATTCATTATCCATAAAGGCAGAGCCTTCATTATGTAATTTGCGTATGACTTTCTCTAGTAAGTCATTTGAAGTCAGTAACTGGGCTTCCGAGTTTAAATCGTCCTGACTAACCGCCTCAACTTTATAGTCAATATTTTCAAGTGAACTGATACTGCCTTCGACCGGCTTACGACTTACCATGATTTTTGCGGTAGTTGTGTATTTTTCAGGAAAGAACAGTACGATGCCAATCACGATAAGAAAAACGACTGATGCAATCGAGAATATCAATTTTTTTTGTACCGATAAGGTAAAGATAATCTCTCTTATATAGTTTTCGGAAGTTGATGATTCCCGTATCAGCACAGTTTCGTTCATAGATTTCAGAATTCACGTATTAAAAGTTGTTATAAATATTAAACAAGCCACAAATAATGTGCCAATTTTAGTAGTAAAACCACGCTACTTTAAATCAAGTAATTAATTTTTTATTTTTTGTAAAAAATCAATATTAATCAAAATATTTGTTAATCCATTATTAAACTGCGGTTACCCCTCTGGGTAACTCGCAACAATGCTCCTTATTTAATCGTTGGTACGGTAGTATTAGCACCAGCGTTAATCTGCCAACCTCTGAACATGATAACTCTAGCAATTTCGTCCGATACCTGAGCCGCTTCTTGCAATCTGCTTCGAGGAACATAGACGATATCATCCGGTCTAATAAAGAAGAAACTACTGTTCTCTTCAAGATTTAAGGCAGCCTTTATATTTATACGGCGAGCTACCATTCTCTTCTCATGTTTTCTGATAACAATGACTTCGTCCGTATTTGATGCTATTAAGCTACCACCTGCTAAAGTAATTGCCTGCAATGCGGTAATTGGTTTTGGAACTTCATAAGCACCTGGTTTATCCACCGCACCATAAACATAAACATGAGCATTCGCATGAGTTTCCAAAAATAAGTCGGCTTGTAGGCTATAATTTATTTTTCTAAACTCTTTATTAATAAAAGCTTTTACTTGCGGAATGGTTTTATGTGCCGTCATCACATCCCCAATCAATGGGAAGGTTATATAACCATCCGGACGAATGGTTGCTAGACGACTTAAACCACGCGGTGCCGTTCGTAAATCTTCTTTCATGGTATTAATCTGTGTCAAATATTGTTCTACAACAATATATAACTCAGGATTTCTTAATACTTTTTGATATTTCTTTTCCAGTGTTGCTTTTAATTCAGTAACGGTTTGACCATGTACACGAGTCCAACCTATATAAGGCATATCTATAGAACCATCAGGGGGAATTTTGACCAATTTTTGATCGAGTTCAGGTACATTGGGAAATCTGACAGAGATTACATCACCTAAAGCTATCCGATATTCTTTTTCGGGATCCCATGACTGAATATTGAATAGCAAATCCAGTACATCACCGGGCTGTAATTCATAAGCAGCTAACTGATCGTAATCGGCACTATCAAAAGAGAAGTTTTGCGGCTCTATAACAAATTCTTTATTTTCAGGTACTTCAGGTATTTTTTTTATACATGCTGATAAAACTAATGAGATTCCGATTATAGCTAGTAGAATTGGAACTTTTTTTAAATGGACATAAGATGCTTGATTCTGCCCTGTTGCCTTCATGATTACATCCATCCATACAAAAATTTTGGAATATAAAATTCTCTTCTGTTTAAAATACTACCAATCACTTTTCCACCTGAATTTTCTATCATATCCAGAGCGATTTTCGCTACTTCCCATTTCGTTTTTTCCGCTTTTACGACAAAAATAACACCGTCCAAGAAACTTGCCAGTATTTGTGCTTCTGAAGACTTCATTACTGCAGGGGTATCGATAATAACAAAATCAAATTGATGACTTAATTCTAATAAACGATCTTCGAATCCTGGTTTTTCTACCAAGTCCCATACAGAAACATTTTTTTCTTTAGCAAAAGGCATCACATATAAATTTTTATATTCAGTATAAAATATTGAATGCGCCCAAGGTAAGTCTGATAATGATTGGCTTGCGTTTTTTGTTGCAGACGCTATAGATTCGTAGATATCCGTTGTTTCTACGTTATTTTCTGCTGCCATGTATTCATAAAAACCAGAAGCATCCCCTAACGAAAATGCTTTGCTTAGACCGCGACTTTCTGAGTTAGAATCGATTAGCAATACACTCGACTGTCCATAACGGGCTAAACCTACTGCTACGGCAATTGCTGATGTGGTGACACCATCTTGTGAGTGGGCACTGGTCACCATTATTTTTTGATAATGATTTCCTTTTGATATTAGTTTACCTTTTAATTGTTCGAGTACATTTTCACAAGATAAGATAATTTTTTTTCTCTTTACTTCAAGTTTTGCTACATTGCCTTGAGGAATAGGCAAAACTATTTTTTTTCGCTTTTTTAATACATTTTCAACTTGAGGACTGACAGTTTCTTCAATATCATCAGCTATGTTTGCTTTGACTTCGACATCATCCTCAGTGGTATTAGCGAGACATTCCTTTTCTACCGTTAACTGAGATTCATTATTTTCAATCTCATCAGCCCCATTTTGAGTAACTGCACTATCAAGTAATTCTATTGGCTGCTGTTGCTTTTCATTTAAAACGGGAATGTCCTCTACCTTTTCCTGAACCGGTACAGAAATCTGGTGCTCTATTTTATCTATTATTGGTTCATTAGATTCATTTAGCAGAAACTGAGGAACCCATAATTTTGGCTGTTCCTGATGATTATTCGTTTTAATCACTTCGACTTTAACTATAGAAGCTTCAGAAACTTCCGTATAACCTTCGTCGTTAATAGCCTTCTTTTCTTCTTTAACTTCCCATTCATTTTCAGAAGCTTGATATTGCTTAGGTTTGTCGATTTCCTGAACAACTGATGAATTTTCAAGGTCTTCTTTATTTGTGGAAACCACTATAGCTTCTTTAATGATCTCTTGATCGGGTTGTTCCGAATCCCGAGTAGGAACGAATGATGCTGTTGTTAATTGATCAGCTTCAACCTCTAATGAGATTTGTTGTTCAATCTGATTAACAATAATAGTGGGAGATGACTGATCAACATCCGGCAAAACAGCATTGTCATATAACGTATCTACAGGAAGTTTTATAGCAGTTGTTATCGCTGTCTTTTCTACCTTACTAACAGGCACAAAGTCATCATTACTTGGAAATTCAGTTACGTTGCCACAATCTAGACAGAGTCCTGATTTTGGCATGACTGAGTCAGAATTACAAAAAGAGCAACGTATCACCATAAAATTTTATTTAATAAATTTAATTTATTTCTAGATTCAGATTTTCGATTTTTTTGATTATTAATCAACACGAACTAAACGAAAGCCCCATTCATTGCTTCTATTTTGTGGCTTGCTCTGAATTCGAGCAGCTGAACGCAATGCTTCTAAACGGGTATTCCAGCTACCCCCTCTTAATACACGTGGCACATCATTACTTCTATCTAAACTAGCATCTATTTGCTCTGAACCGCTATATGAGTGATCATATTCTGATGCACACCATTCATAGACATTGCCATGCATTTCAAAAAGTCCCCATGGATTTTCAGCAAAAGTGGCTGTTGGCATAGTTTTTTGACGAGATATTCCAGTTGCTACCATTAAATGCGGAGAACTTCCATCGTAATTAGCTTGGGCGGTTGTAATTGAATTACCGGTATAATAAGGTGTTTGCGTACCCGCTCTACAGGCGTATTCCCACTCTGCTTCAGTCGGCAACCTGCATTCCCAACCTGTTAAATCGGAAATCCATTTAGCATAATCAACGGCATCCCAATAGCTAACAAAGACAACCGGTCTATTTGCCCTACCCCATTTACAATCACTGTATTTTTCTCTTCCGGTTTCTTCACAGAATTGATCAAACTGTTCAAAACTTACGGCTGTCTTAAGCATCTTGAATTCCGAAACTGTGACAGCATGCAATCGTTCATCAGACTCTTCGTCAACGTCAGGTGAGCCCATCAAGAAATCACCTGTCGGTATTGTTAGCCAATCTGTTTCTTGAATCATTGTGTTACCCTTAATTAGCTCTTTCTTTGTGTTATTTTCGCCAGCGACAGCCGGTATTGATCTTAACTCTGGCTTTACAGTTTTCTTTACATCGTTAGCTGATGATTTATTGTCAATAAAAGCCTTTTGTTCCGCTATTCTTGGCATAACATCAACGACCTGCTCTCCCGATTTATCATTTTCTGCCACTGCTTTGTAACCAGCTTCTGCAACACAGGTTACGCAAACCGATTTATCCTGAAATCGACTGCTTTCAGGAAATACCAATTGACATTCGATGCATTTAAAACTTTTAATCTTACTATGCTTATCTGGTGATTTTTCATTCATAGCTGTTCCCGATATAACATTTCTGTGTACGCCATTATGTATGCCATCATTCAATGACTATTTTAAAATCTTTAATTCTACCCTACGATTTTTAGCTCGACCACTTTCATTTGCGTTCGTATCTACAGGATGACTCAAGCCATAACCTTTGGCGCGTAACACGTCTTTTTGGACACCGTGATTTTCCAGATACAATAGTACTGAACTAGCCCTTCTCTGAGACAATTTTAAATTGTATTCTGCAGAGGCGATACTATCGGTATGCCCCTGTATCTCAATTTGCAGTTGTGGGTTTTTGTTTATTATTTCAACTATATTATCTAATAAATGGAAATACTCAGGCTTAATATCGCTCTTGTCGGTATCAAATTTTATACCTTTAATTATCCAGCAACCCAATGTATTAACAGTCGCACCCTCGGGTGTATTGGGGCAATTATCGTTATTGTCCATTACGCCATCATGATCGCTGTCAGCAATAATAATTCGCTTCGCTTTTTTTCTATGCGGAAATCTATAAAAGACTTCATGAACATAATCCACCATTGCCTGATTTGATGATATATCAGCAGCATTAACAACAAACCCACACTCAGCAGCATCGGTTAATCTATCTAAAACATCTCTTCCATTAGGCTCTTGGAGGTTTCCTGTCCAAATAGGGTAGATGCAGACATTATCTGCATACATATTTTTCAGTTTCTCAACCTCGGCAAACGGCAAATCTTCTGAAAAATTACCATCGCTCACCATTATTATGGCAATAGTTCCCTTTGCCTGAGCTAAATCTATATTTAAAGCATGCAGTGCACTTGCTGCAGGACTGCCACCACTCGCGCAGCTCAATTTATCGGCTTTTTCTGCAAAATCTGACTTCGTGTAGCGAGTAAGAGACTGTATTAAATTTGTCTCCTGCCATGCCAAACACTCTCCATAACCAAAAGACCTTATACCCGATGACAATTTCAAACTTTTGGGAATAGTCGTATTAATTCGTTTAAGCAACTCTTTTTCTATAATGAATTTTGTGCCTTGAGAAACTCCAAAGGATTTGGATTGCAAATAATCATCATTTACCGATGAAGAGGCATCGACAATAACAAAAAAATTATCAACTTTCTGGATAAGACCACCCGCCGTATCCACACTCATTCCATTCGCTAGATTAGTATTATTTGAGTTAGTAATGCTTTGAGATGAGCTTGTCTGCGTATAATTCACCGAATTTTCTGCAAGTTCTTTTTGCGAAACAGGCTTCACCACATCCTGCTTTTGACAAGCAGACAATAAAAGCATTATTAATAGCAGACCAATTTTCAAACTTAATTTCCTAAATTTTGAGGTTTGAATCTAAAAAACTCTATGAAATATGTACATTAGGTTTAACCTATAGCACTTCCGTTAGAATATAGATTATTTATGCCATCTTGTCATTAAAAATCGCATTTAACCTACAATTGTTGCGTTAATAGCACAAAAATATTTACCAATTGGCAGCAGCTTAAAGTCTTGCTAACAATAATGGAGTTTTATTCGATGCTTCAATATTTCTAAATTGACCAGGCATTAATAATGGTTAGAGCGTCACTCAATCGGCTACTTTGACAAAGCATCATCTACAATGCAGAATGTCCTTATTTATTTTGATGATAAAAACGTTGTTGTTTTAATCTAAATTTAAGCTAACTCTTTATATTATTCTCATTATCATCCATGGTTTTTTAATTAACTATTTGATCTGGTTAATTAAAATATTCACATTTACTTTTTTGACATACTTAAATGTTTAATCACTATAGACTCGTTTTTAATAAAATTAATCTGAACATAGATTTATTGCGCTCTAATAATGCTAGCTATTAAATTTCTATCTTACCTTGTGTTTTTACTGTTTCTGGCTCTGGAAACTTACGCTGATTCATCGAATGAAAAACAGTTTATTATCACTGAAGAACAAGCCATTGCTATTTTTTATCAGAGAAACCTTAGCTTAATTGCTGCGAGTTTTAATATAGATGATGCTCAAGCGCAAGAAGTGATTGCCGGCGCCATACCCAATCCGGTGTTTAGCTTTACATGGTCTTCTCTAACACCGAAGATGTTTAATCATCAATTTAGCAATATCTCATCGCTACCAGCTGTTTCACCTCAAATTCAGCAACTCATAGAAACCGCTGGAAAGCGTCGCCTACGAATAGAAAGTAGTGAACTGGCTGTCGAAGCGGTTAATTTTGATTTAAAAGATACTGCACGTATTCTCACCAATGCCGTTCGTCACAGCTATTATAATTTGCTACTGGCACAAAAAACTGCACAAGTTGCCAACGAAAATTTTCAACGTTATCAAGAAATACTTCGCGTCAATGCTGTCAGACTGAAAGTAGGCGATATTGCCGCAAGTGAATTTACTCGTATTGAAGTTGAAAGCTTTAAAGCACAAGGCGATCAGGATTTAGCCAAAGCCGCCTTGAATCAAGCAAGAGCAGATTTACTGCTGGTGTTAGGCTGGCCGGAAAACAGTCTCGATATTATGGCCGTTGAAAATTGGCCTGAAATGTCTAATAACTTTAAACAAACCAAACAAGATCAATTAGTTAAACAGGCAATTGAACATCGCCCCGATTTACTTGCCGCGCAAACTCGTATTGAACAAGCCAAAAAAGCATTCACCTTGGCAAAACGGCTGACCATACCGGATGTAACTGTTAGCGCTTTTTTCCAGCGAGACCCTGGTAACTTTTTCACTGATAGCGGCGGTATTGGTTTTAGCGTTCCTGTCCCTTTGTTTTATCGACAGGAAGGTGAAATTTCACGCGCTCACATTGGTTTAAACGCCGCTGAACTGGCTGTTAAACAAACTGAATTGAATATCCGAGCCGAAGTGATGAAAGCGTGGGCTGCCTGGCAGAGTGCTGCCGATATTTCCCAGCGATTTGAATCCTCTGTCGTAAAGCGTATTGAAATGTTACGCAAAACCCAAGAAATAGCTTATGAGAAAGGCGCTGTTGGACTGCTTGATTTAATTGATGCTGAGCGCAGTTATAAAGCTATGATGCTTGAGTATTACACTGCATTAACAAACCGTAGTAACGCTTGGGCGGATTTGTTAATGGCTTATGGTGAAGAAATAAAATGACCATTATGAGATATTTAACTCCCCCGTTGTTGTTACCTTATTTTCTTGGTTTGTTGTTACTTGCTTGTCAGGCTGAGGACAATCCAACAACTAATAAGATTCAGAATATACTCCCTAAAGACGAAGTCATTCTTCGTCCTGAATCGCCTAAACGAGCCTACATTAAGGAAGCCATTGTTGAATTAGTACAACGCCCGTTAATGGATCCGGTTACTGGCAAAATTACTTATGATGAAACCAAAACCGCACGCGTTTCATCTCCCATTTTAGGACGCGTAACAGGTCGTATTGCTCCCTTAGGAAGCCATGTAAACACTGGAAGTACGCTTGCTGAACTGGATAGTCCGGACTTAGGGCAAGCCCAATCTGATTATGCTGGCGCTATAGCCGATTTAAATTTGGCTGAAAGGGCTTTTCAGCGTATGCAGGAATTGTTTGCTAATGGTATTGCACCCAAAAAAGACCTAGAACAGGCTCAAGATAATTTAATGCGTACTCGCAGTGAAGCTGAACGGGCAAAACTCAAACTGCTTAATCTGGGCGTTCGTAGTGAGGGCACAAATAATCGTTATGCCTTGCATGCCCCTATTGCAGGCATCATCACAGAGCGAAACATCAATCCGGGCATGGAGATAAGACCCGATCTGGATGCACCTTTATTTGTTATCTCTGATTTATCTACTTTATGGGTACAAATGGATGTTTTTGAAAAAGATATTGGTTTAATTCATTTAGGTGCCAAAGTACTGATTCACGTTCCTGCCTATCCACAGGAAAACTTTACCGCAACCGTTAGTTATATTAGCCAAGTGGTTGAAGATTCCTCACGTACAGTTAAAGTACGCTGCTTTTTACCAAATCCAGACAGGCGACTTTTGCCTGCTATGTATGCAGCCATTGATGTACAAAGTGATCCAAATGATAAAGCTGTCGTGGTTCCCTTAACAGCACTGTTTACTGAAGACGAATCAGACTGGTTATTTGTAGCCATTGGCGATAGTCACTACCAAAAACGCCCTGTTAAGGCTGGACTTCGCTTAAAAGATAGAGCGGTCATTCTGGAAGGTCTTAAACCCGGTGAACGTTTAGTGGTTGATGGCGCTTTATTACTGCGAACTGAAGAAGATGCCGAACAAGAAAGTGGAGATATTAAGCCATGATTACCAAAATCATTGCTTTCTCTTTACAACAACGCCTACTCATTATTGGCGCTGCGGTTTTGCTTGCCATTGGTGGGATTCTATCGTTTGAAAGACTACCCGTTCAAGCGTTTCCAGATGTGCAAAATGTATTTGTGCAAGTTGTTACTCAATACCCAGGACAAGCACCAGAGGAGGTAGAAAAACTGATTAGCTTGCCGATAGAAAAAGAGATGAATGGCTTACCGCATCTGATAAATTTGCGCTCAGTCTCCATCTTTGGATTATCCGTTGTCACACTGACTTTCGATGATGACGCCGAAGACTATTTTTCTCGTCAACAAGTTTTGGAACGTCTTAGAGCAGTTAACTTACCCGATGATGTTGAGTCACCGGTACTGGGGCCTTTATCAACAGGAATTGGTGAAATTTTTCGTTACCGTATTGAAGCTCCCCATTACCCTTTAATTGAGCAACGCGCACTACAAGACTGGGTTATAGAACGAAATTTACGCGCCGTTCAAGGGGTCGCTGACGTCGTCGCTTTTGGTGGCGGTGTTAAACAATATCAAATTCAGGTCGATCCGAATAAATTAAGAGATTACAACCTGACCTTACCCGATGTTTATCAAGCAGTTGCCAGTAATAACGCTAACACAGGGGGAGGCTATATTGAACACGGCTACGAAGCACTGGTGGTACGTGGATCAGGTTTATTAAAATCCGCTGATGAAATTGGCGATATTGTTGTCGCCAGTCATCAAGGCGTTCCTGTTTTTGTCAAAAATATCGGCTCCGTTGTTATCGGACCTCAATCGCGTATTGGGATTGTCGGATATAACGATCGTGATGATATTGTTGAAGGTGTGGTGTTACTCATTAAAGGCAAAGACGCTATTGATGTTTTGCAAGGTGTCAAAGAAAAAATCACTAATCTAAATGGTCATATTCTTCCACCTGGCGTCAAAATTATTCCCCTGTATGATCGTACAGAACTGGTGCAACATACTATTAATACTGTTGGCCATAATATGGTGGAAGGTGCGACACTCATTTTAATTATTCTAATCATTTTTTTACGCAGAATCATCGCTTCTGCGGTTGTGATTACGGTTATTCCGTTATCTTTGATGTTTGCTTTTATCATGATTGATGCTGAGCATATATCTGCCAATTTGATTTCATTGGGAGCCATTGACTTTGGTGTTATCGTCGATGGTGCAGTTGTACTTGTAGAAGCCATTATGGTCAAAGTTACCTTTGAAATGGCCCAAGGAGCCAGTATTCCGCATATGCGTCAATCATTATTGATCACAGCGGGAGAGTTAGCGAGACCAATCCTATTTTCACAAGCAATTATTATCAGTGCTTTTTTACCTATTTTTACTTTTCAGCGAGTCGAAGCGAAAATATTTTCACCTATGGCTTTTACTCTCAGTTTTGCTTTACTCGGTTCTTTAATTGTCAGCTTAACGCTAATTCCAGTACTGCTCAGTTATTTACTGGGTCCTAAACTGATTGAAGCACATAATCCACTGGTAGAAAACATGAGGAAAATCTACCAAGGATTATTGGAGAGTGTATTACGACACCCGCGTCGATTATTTGCCGGCGCTGGTTTGGCACTCACATTATCTATGGGCTCTTTAGCATTTATAGGCACAGAATTTATGCCCAAATTGGACGAAGGGAATATTTGGCTAACAATTACCCTTCCTACCCCAGTTTCTTTAGCTAAAGCCAAGGTGCTAGAAGAAGATATACGCGCTCGGTTACGTCAATTCAATGATGCTAAATCGATATTAACTCAGTTGGGACGTCCGGAAGATGGCACAGACCCAAAAGGCTTCAATAATCTGGAAATTTTGATTGATCTTAATCAAAAAGATACTTGGCACTATAACAGCAAGGATGAACTTATCAAAGCCATGCAAAAAAGCCTTGCCGTATTTCCTGGCTTACAATTCAATTTTTCTCAAGTTATTCAAGATAACGTTGAAGAAGCTATTTCTGGTGTTAAAGGTGAAATTGCAATCAAAATTTTTGGCGATAATCTTAAAGTATTACAAGATAAAGCTGATCAAATTACCCGCATTCTCCGTTCAATTAAAGGATCAACAGATGTTGCTGCAGAACAGCAATCAGGCTTGGCACAAATGGTCATTTCTATTGATAGAGCCAAAATTGCCCGTTATGGCATCAATGTTAACGATGTCGAAAATATAATTGAGATGGCAGTCGGTGGAAAAACGGCTACGCAAATGTTGGAGGGTGATCGACGTTTCGATATTTCTGTAAGGCTGACCAGTGGTGCTCGTGATTCTGTGGGTGCTATTGAAGATATTACAGTATTATCCCCTGATGGAACACGTATTCCATTACCTGAATTAGCTGATATTAAAATCAATCAAGGGGCATCCAGAATAAGCCGAGAAGACAATATGCGTCGTATCGCTATCAAGTGTAATTTGATAGGACGCGATCAAGGTAGCTTTGTCGCAGAAGCTCAACAAAAAGTAGCTGAGCAGGTTGTATTAGAGCCGGGATATAACATTATCTGGAGCGGTCAATTTGAAAATCAGCAACGAGCAATGAAACGGCTTGCATTTATTGTTCCGATTAGTTTGGCACTTATTTTTATTTTATTATTCTGGGCGTTTCAGTCACTAAGAACAGCATCATTAATAGTAATGAACGTGCCTTTTGCCCTGATAGGCGGAGTGGTTGCGTTACAATTAACCGGAATTCATCTGAGTGTTTCTGCTGCGGTTGGTTTTATTGCTTTGTTTGGTATTGCTGTACAAAATGGAGTTATCTTACTTTCACAAATCAACCATTTCCGACGCGAAGGTAGTCCATTAAAAGATGCCATAGTACAAGGTTCTGTGAGCCGATTACGTCCTGTAGTGATGACCGCCTCCATGGCTATTCTTGGCTTATTACCTTCTGCCATATCGACTGATGTTGGTTCAGAGACTGCTAAACCTTTCGCTGTAGTGATTATTGGTGGTTTAATCACGGCAACTATATTAACCTTAACCATGTTACCGGCTCTTTATCGCTATTTTGAAGACCACCATGAAATCGCCGAAAACTGAGATAAGCTATGAAAGAAATTCGCGCCTATATTCAACCCTTTATGTTACCTAAACTAACACAAAGATTACTCGAGTTGCCCCATTTTCCTGGCATGAGTGTTTCGGACTGTCAAGGATTTGGTCGTGAAAAAGTTATTGCTCGTCAAGATTTTGATCCGTTTATGCCTAAAAAACGTATTGAAATCTTTGCCCATGATGAGCAAGTCGAAAGTATTTTTAATGTAATTATGACCATTGCCAATACTCATCAACATGGTGCTGGTAAGGTTTATATTATCGATGTTGACCATTATGGCATCATAAGTACTGGTCAACGCGGTAAAAATTCTTAATCGATCTTTTATGACTGTCTTTAAAAATTCAATATCAATAATTACACTGAATCTGCTTTTGTTACCTAAATAGTTACTGCTTGTGGTGCTATTTAGAACTCTGCCATCTCACTCACATCTTTACGCCTAATATATTGACATTATTGTTAATATTAATCTACTTGCGTTAATCTAAGTTCGGCTTCAAGGTACTTTGCAGCGCAATACTCTGCCACTTCTTTTGGTAAAGTAGGTCCTGGAAAGGTTTTATCCCAATCCAGTGTTTCCAGATAATCACGTACATACTGTTTATCAAAACTAGGAGGACTAATGCCTATTTGATAATGGTCTGCCGGCCAAAAACGTGAAGAATCTGGAGTTAATACTTCATCAATTAAATATAAAGTACCGGTATCATCAAGACCAAATTCAAATTTTGTATCAGCAATAATAATACCTCGCTGCAGTGCATAAGCCGCTGCTTCTTTATATAAAGCCAAACTGATTGAACTCACTTGCTTAGCGATTTCTTCGCCCATTAATTCGACAGACTGAGCGAAAGAAATATTTTCATCGTGCTGATCAATACCGGCTTTAGTCGAAGGGGTATAAATTGGCTCAGGTAATTGCTGTGCTTGCTGTAGACCTTGAGGTAAATGAATACCGCATACAGATCCTGTTTTTTGATAATCTTTCCATCCAGAACCAATTAAATAGCCACGAACAATAGCTTCCACTGGTAATGGTTTTAATTTTTTAACAATAATGGCACGACCTTCAATCGGCTCACGTTCAGCTGGGTCAGGCAATACCTCTGACAATGGTATATCGACCAAATGGTTGGGAATGATATGCTGAAGCCTAGCAAACCAAAAGTTGGATACCGTTGTCAATACACGACCTTTACCTGGAATGGGATCGGGCAAAATGACATCAAAGGCGGATAATCTATCAGTGGTAACAATGAGCATATGCCCAGCATCAATATCATAAATATCACGTACTTTGCCACGAGCAATGAGCGGTAATGAAGAAATTGATGATTGATAAAGTGCTGACAGTGAATTCATTATGTCTCGATGATAAAAAAATTAACAACTGATAGTTTAACATTGTCGAAGCAATCATGCATTTGCCTAAATAGTCATTCGTTGTCATTAAATGACCGAACTCCATTTAGTATCCCAAACGAATAATTACGCTTTTTTATACTGTTGGCGTAAAATTCACGCAAATTGCTAAAAATATAAATATTGAAGGAAAGCCATGAACAAAATTATTTTCTCAGTCCTTTTCCTAACAGCCTCAACCGCATTTGCTGATGATGCCAAAAACGAATGGCATAACACGACGTTATCTGAAGCTATGATTGCAAAGATTCAAACTGCAAAATACGACTATAAGAAATGTGTATCGGATGAAATACAAAAACCGGCTCATCAAAAACTAGATAGTCGAAATGCGACCGATATTATTATGAAACAATGCGAATCCGTTTTAGCGAAAATGCGCCAAATTTATATTGATGAAAAAGTTCCTGAAGTTGTTGCTGACCGTCATTTAAAACAAATGCGTATCCAAACGACAAGAGATGTTTTACAAACAATGATCTTTTCAGAAGCTGCCCGCAAATCGGGACAATAATGTGTTTTAAAAAAACATAATTTTCTTAACTTAAGAATAAATTAATAAACTAAGAAAAATCAACTAGCTATGATTTCAAAACAACAAATTATCATTAGCCTTAAACCTATCAACAAAATGCTTTCATAAATATGAACTATACAATTGATTTAACCATAAGACCAACCACTTTTGATTTGTGGCATGTCTGTCTTGCTGGCACTGTGGTCTTGCTTTCTTTCATTTTGATTATCGTACTTTTATCCGTTGTTATCGGATTAGCTCGACGTAACAAAAAACAACCTGATTCAGCCATTGCCGCTACGATTATTCCGCAAGAACCCGTCATTAAAATTGTGGAAAAAATAGTCGAAGTTGAAAAACTGGTTGCTGCACCGACACCCGAACCGATCATCCTCAAAGAATCAACGCCGGATGCTGCTTTGCAACTATTAAGTCTGCTGCAAAATGAAGCCCGTTTTCTCGATTTTATTAAAGAAGATATTACCCAATATAGTGATGCTGATGTGGGAATTGCAGCTAGAGTTGTTCACGAAGGTTGTAATAAAGCCATCAATGAACATTTCACCTTAGCACCAATACGTAATGAACAAGAAGGTACTATTATTACTTTAGCTCCCGGTTTTGATGCGGGCAGTATTCGATTAACGGGTAATATTGTTGGTCAAGCTCCTTTTTCTGGTTCCTTAATTCATAAAGGCTGGCAAGTAACTCATGTTCAATTACCTAAGCTGACACAAGGCTACAATGCAAAGATAATTGCCGCTGCTGAGGTTGAATTATGAGTTTATTCGATCACATAAAAAAAATGCAGGACCCCAAACCTGCACAAGCAAACGAGTCCAATCCGGTAACACCTGAACCAGAGATAACATCTCAGTATGAACAACTACCGCAAGAAGTCGAAACGTCAATTATTAGTAACCAAACTGAGTATAATCCAGAAATCATAGTGTCTCCCGTTACGCAAGAAGTGACAGTCACTATTGATGTCAACGACAACGCAATGAGTAACCCACCAGTTTCCACGAATACTGTTACAAAGCGTTTCGCAGTCGGTATTGACTTGGGTACCACACATTGCGTATTAGCTTATGCTGATATAAATCCTCTTGATGATCAAGAATTTCATCAACAGGTGATGGCAATACCACAATTGATAGCACCCGGTACAGTTGACAACAGCTTTCAATTACCTTCATTTTTATATCAAGCGCATCCGGCAGAATTGGCTGACGGTGCTTGCACGCTACCTTGGACTAATAAACCCGATTATTTGGTCGGTGAGATTGCTCGAAACATGGGTAGCAAAACGCCTATTCGTCTGGTTGCCAGTGCTAAAAGCTGGCTGTGTCATGCAGGCGTGGATTGCAAAGCACCGATTTTACCCTCTGAAGCCCCCGATGAAGTCGAACGGGTCTCTCCCTTTAACGCCAGTGTAGCTTATTTGCAGCACTTACGTGACGCTTGGCAACATCAACATCCTGATGCGCCTTTAGCCGAACAAGATTTAGTGATCACCGTGCCTGCTTCATTTGATCCTGCTGCACGCGATCTCACCGTTGAAGCTGCTAGAGCTGTCGGTCTAAATCAAGCTATTTTATTAGAAGAGCCACAAGCAGCTGTGTATAGCTGGATAGAAAAAAGTCATGGAGACTGGCGCAAACAGGCAAACTGTGGCGATATTATTCTGGTTGTTGATATTGGCGGCGGAACCACTGACTTGTCTTTAATTGCCGTTACGCAACAAGATGGTAACCTTGAACTCACCCGAGTTGCAGTTGGCGACCATATTCTGTTAGGTGGTGATAATATGGACTTAGCATTGGCTTACACCATTAAAGCTAAGTTAGAAAAAGAAGGTCAACGTTTACAACCTTGGCAAATACAGGCACTAACTCACAGTTGCCGAGACGCCAAAGAAAAACTTTTTACGCAACATGACATTGATGCTATTCCACTCGTTATTGCTAGTCGCGGTTCATCATTAGTTGGCGGTACTTTACGTAGTGAACTCACTCGCCAAGAACTTAATCATGTTTTAGTTGAAGGTTTCCTTCCTCACGTAGCGATTAGCGATCGCCCATTGAGTCGACCAAGGACTGGTCTGCGAACTGTGGGTCTGCCTTATGCGCAAGATGCCGCCATTACCCGACATTTAGCGGCGTTTTTGTGTAAACAGCAGCAGGCAACGCAAGATCTGAATGATGTTAACTTACCTGAACACGCTACTTTCTTGCATCCTACCGCTGTATTATTCAATGGTGGTGTTTTAAAAGCCAATGCACTGGCAGATCGACTAATGTCGGTTTTGAACTCCTGGCTAGTTAACGAACAAGCTCCTGAAGCCCGATTACTAGCGGGTTCTGATCTCGATTTAGCTGTTGCTCGTGGCGCCGCCTACTATAGCTTTGTGCGAAAAGGTAAAGGTGTGCGTATTAAAGGGGGTACAGCTGCTTCCTATTATGTTGGCATTGANAGCGCGATGCCTGCCGTACCGGGCTTACCACCNGAATTGGAAGCCTTGTGCATTGCACCTTTTGGAATGGAAGAAGGTACTCAGGAAGAATTACCCGATGATGAATTTGGTCTAGTACTTGGTGAGCCGGTCAGGTTTCGCTTTTTTGCTTCCAATAGTCGCCGTGAAGACCGTGTAGGAACCCGTCTGGATTACTGGACTGACGATGAACTATCGGAATTAGCAGAAATTGAAATTACTTTACCACAAGAAAATTATCGAACCGGTGAAATCATTCCAGTGCATTTATGTGCAGCGGTCACTGAGGTGGGAACTTTAGAGTTGCAAGCTGTTTCCAGAAAAAATAATGGTCGCTGGAAAATTGAATTTGATGTCCGTGCGGGTGAAAATTAAACTGTAGAAATTTTTTAACCTATTAATTTAATTAATTAAAAATTATTATTTGGAATCCTCATGCTCAATAAAGTGGTACTCATTGGCAACTTAGGCGCAGACCCTGAAGTCAGATATATGCCCACAGGCGGTGCTGTCACTAACATCAGTCTGGCGACTACCCGCCGCTGGAAAGATAAACAAAGCGGAGAAAGACGCGATGCCACTGAATGGCATCGTGTTGTCTTCTTCAATCGGCTTGCTGAAATTGCTGGTGAGTATCTGAAAAAAGGTACTCAGGTTTATGTAGAAGGACGGCTGCAAACAAGAAAATGGCAGGGACCCGATGGTCAAGACCGTTATACTACCGAAATTATAGCCGATGAAATGCATATGCTGGGTAGTCGTAGTGGCGGTACTAGCGAATTTCATAGTGAACAACCCACTAATACCGGCGCGGCTATGTCGGCTTCCAAATCGACATATAACCCACCATCCAATTTGCCGCCCATGCCTCCGGCTCCTGCAACCTATGACGACTTTGATGATGATATTCCTTTTTAGAGATCAACTGAGACAGTCATTCTAAATAATTTATTCAAGCCCCTGTTATAAGGGGCTTTTTTATTTATAATTTTTCTAACAAAAGTGATATTTTATATTTGTAATCTCAACCGAACACTTTATTTAAATTTTTTTATTACAAGGGAACACCGTGAAAATTTTATTATCTTCAGCCTTGTTTGTGATAAGTAGTTTTTTGTTATCCACTCAGGTCTATGCTGAAAATCATGCAATATCTGATTTTTACCTATTAGACGAAGCTAAACCCCATGTTTTACCTCGTTTCCCGATTCTTAGAGACCATTCTTTAAAATCTGCAGCACCGGTTTTTAATCTCCAGTATTACGGTAAAAACGCACCGGTTATGACGGGTATTGTTAATATTTATGCTATTTATTGGGTTCCGCCCAAATTACAAACTGGTACTGCAGTCAACTGGTCGTCAAAATATCAGCAATATCTACATCAATTTTTAACCGACATCACTACTGCAAACGGCTTATCTGCTGTAACAACTCAATACTATCAGGTTAACAAAGATAACTCTAAAACCTATATCAGTGGCAACCTCAATTTTGCTGGGGAGTACGTCGATACCAATCCTTATCCAACCACTGGATGCCCTGAATCCATGGCATCAAGAAAAAACTGTTTAGAAGATTCGGATGTTCAAAAAGAAATAGCTAAAATAGTTGCACTGAAAAAATGGCCTGTCAATAACAGTACAATGTATCTAATGTACACAGTGAAAGGAGAAGATGAGTGTGATGGCACGGGTAGTTGTGTCAGCGGTGGTCCTAATGCTTTCTGCGGTTATCATGGTAATGTTTCTCAAAATATATACCCTAACGCTACACCCATCATTTACTCTATTCTTCCTTACACTACAGCCAATGGTTGTGGTACGGGGNTTTTTCCACAAAATTTTCCTGACGCTGAGGCAGTAGCCAGCACCACCACTCATGAAATATACGAATCAATAACCGATCCGATAGGAATTAGTACCGCCTGGAATACAGTTGATGGTCAGGAAATCGGCGACTTGTGCTCAACTTATCAATTAACTAGTAAAAATCTAACTTGGGCAAATGGTAAGGCAAACCATATGTGGAATGGCAATTACTATGCCCTGCAACCTGAATATGACAATCATATCCAAGCTTGTGCTGATATAGGACCCTAGTTCATTTTCTTCAGTCCTTTCTGCTGTATAGGGGTATACACTCTGCTGTTACTCCTATATCTCAAAATATATTAAACAGTGTCAAAAGTTAGCTAGGGAATCGAAAATTATTTGGCTATGATATGTAATAACCTGTAAAGTTATCGATTATTTAGCATTATCCAAAATTCGACGACTTATAAAAATTGACATAGGCAATATGAAGTATCTATTTACTAATAAATATTTTGGTTCTCGAACAAAAGTAATTAATCAAAATTTTATTACCTTTAAGTTTTCTTCCTTAGCCACAGCACTAAAGCGAAGATTTGCATTAATCGTCTGTATGACTGCGATAATCCCCGGTTGCGGTCTATTTTCAAAGTCGACACCAGCTCCCGTTTATCAAGGACCCGGGTCAAGAGTTTACCAAGAGCCTATTGCAATTCCACAACCCGAAACGCATCCGGCTGTCTCTGCAAATCAACACGATGGCATTGAGATTAAGCCATTGGCAACTGCACCAACTATTCAGACAGTTCCTATTCAAGCTGAACCACTGTCGTCCGATGGTACTGAACATAGTCCAGAAATAGCTGACCAAACACCCGTTCCAGAATTGCCTCAACAGGTCATGAACGGCTTACCGATTGATTCCAGTCAGACAATACCCACTAATTCAGGATTACCCATAGATTCCAATCAAACAACACCATTAGCTACGGGTAGTCCTGTAGTGCCCCCTGAAACTGGAACAAATACCATTCCTACTCCACCTGTAGGAAACTCAACACTCCCTGCACCAGCCACTGACAACACGGCAATAGGCAATACAAGTATTGCAAATGAAGCCAAGCCAGATACAACAACATTAACTGCACCAGAAGCACCTGTAGCACCACCACAACCGCCCAGTTTTCAACCGCTTGAAAATTTTGCCCCTTTATCGCCTGTTGTTGGTGCGTTAGTTGTTGCTGCCAATAAAAGCAGTTCGCAAGGCAACATTGATTCGGCAACAACGACTATCGAACGGGCCATCAGAATTGAACCACGTAATGCCACGTTATTTTATAAGCTGGCGTTACTTAGATTAAAACAGTCCAAACCCGGTATGGCAGAAGATTTAGCACAAAAATCTTTATTACTCGCTTCTGGCGATAATCAACTTAAAAAACACTGTTGGTTATTGATTGCTAAAGCTAGAGAAATGCAGAATAAAACCCAAGGTGCTGAAGAAGCCCGTGGAAAAGCCGATAAGTTTTAGCGACGTGTACAATATCTGTTACACTCCAAATTAACTCACAAAAGCGATGCAGACACTTTGAGCTATTCCGGCTTTACTAATAAGGCGCACTATGCAAATTTCCTCACCTGAATTAATAACAACTCTCACTACAATACGTGACTATATCCGCTGGGCATCAAGCCGCTTTAGCCAAGCAGGATTGTATTTTGGACACGGCAGTGCGACTTCATTAGATGAAGCCGCTGCCCTGATATTACATACCATTCATCAACCTTATAATTTGGCTGATACGTATTTTAATGCAGTACTCACACTAGAAGAACGTAGCGCAATCATCAGCATCACCGAAAAACGAATCAATCATCGTATTCCGGCTGCTTACTTGACCCACGAAGCCATTTTTGCCGGTCTATCGTTTTATGTTGATGATAGGGTTTTAGTACCTCGATCACCTATCGCTGAGCTTATTGCACAACGTTTTCAACCTTGGATAGACGAAGAACAAGTGAGCAGTATTTTGGATTTATGTACTGGTAGTGGCTGTATTGCCATTGCCTGTGCTTATGCTTTTCCTGATGCTTATGTTGATGCCGTAGACTTATCAACTGATGCGTTAGCAGTGGCTGAAATTAATGTCAAAAAACATGACCTAGATGATATTGTCACTTTATATCATTCTGATTTATTTACTGCCTTGCCGGATAATCGCTACGATATCATTGTCAGCAATCCTCCTTATGTCAGTTTAGAGGAATGGCAACAATTACCTAAAGAATTTCATGCAGAACCTGCTATGGGTTTTAAAGGTGGTGAATCGGGGCTAGATTTAGTCATACGCATTCTCATAGATGCCAATGATTACCTAAACGAGCAAGGTGTTTTAATCGTTGAAGTGGGTAGCAGTGCACAAACACTGCAAAATACTTTTCCTGATGTACCTTTTTATTGGCTTGATTTTGAACATGGTGGTGATGGTGTCTTTTTACTCACTGCCGATCAAGTCAGCCTCTACCATGAATCCTTTGTTACTGCGCTATCTTAATTATGTCTGGAAATACTATAGGAAAACTTTTTACCGTCACCACTTTTGGTGAAAGTCACGGACCTGCTTTAGGTTGCATTATTGATGGCTGTCCTCCAGGAATGACATTGACTGAAGCGGATATACAACATGATCTGGATCGCCGTAAGCCGGGAACATCCAGACATACTACCCAGCGCCGCGAAGCTGATGAAGTAAAAATTTTATCGGGCGTATTTGAAGGAAAAACTACCGGTACGCCTATTGGTTTACTTATCGAAAATACCGATCAACGCTCTAAAGATTACACTAAAATTGCCGAATCTTTTAGACCCGGCCACGCTGATTATAGCTATCAACACAAATACGGTTTTCGAGATTATCGGGGTGGAGGTCGCTCATCGGCTCGTGAAACCGCTATGCGCGTTGCCGCTGGTGCCGTTGCTAAAAAATACCTAAAAGAACAATTAGGTATGGAAATTCGTGGCTATCTAGCGCAATTAGGTCCTATTACAGTGGCTAAAGTGGATTGGTCTGAAGTGGATAATAATCCATTTTTTTGCCCTGATATTGATAAGATTACCGAATTGGAAAATTACATGGACGCCTTACGAAAAGAAGGTGAATCCATTGGTGCACGCATTAACGTGGTTGCCAATAATGTTCCTCCAGGATTAGGTGAACCCATTTTTGACCGTTTGGATGCTGAACTGGCTTATGCTCTGATGAGTATTAATGCCGTTAAAGGTGTAGAAATTGGTGATGGTTTTAACTGTATTAACAGTAAAGGCACTCAATTTCGTGATGAAATCACGCCCAGTGGTTTTTTAAGTAACCATGCTGGCGGTATTTTAGGCGGTATTTCAAGTGGTCAGGAAATTGTTGCTAGTATTGCGTTAAAACCCACTTCCAGCTTACGTTTAGCGGGTAATACGATTGATGTGCATGGTCATGCCACTACTGTGGTAACAGAAGGTCGACATGATCCCTGTGTTGGTATTCGTGCGACACCTATTGCCGAAGCAATGGTGGCATTGGTACTTATGGATCATTTTTTGCGGCACCGTGCCCAAAACCTAGCTGTAAATTCAGGTTTACCTATTTTAAGATAGCCTAAATATAAGCCTTAGGGATATCCAACTGAGCAATCAATCTTTCTAACAAAAAAGCTTTCTTAATTTACCGCTTTATTTTATGGCTATCCCTTACTGGCGATTATCCAGTTTTTACCTGATCTATTTCGCCTCAGTAGGCGGTTTTATGCCTTACTGGAGCTTGTATTTAAAGGATGCTGGTTATAACCCAATGCAAATTGGCCAGCTTTCAGCATTGTTAATTGGTACCCGAATTATTGCCCCCAATTTATGGGGTTGGCTGGCTGATCGTAGCGGTAAAAGCTTACCAATTATCCGCATTGCTTCTTTCTTAGCTGCGGTATTTTTTGCCGGTTTTTTATTTGCCAGAAACTATCTTGAGTTTGCTCTCATTACCCTCAGCTTCAGTTTTTTCTGGAATGCAGCCCTTCCCCAATTTGAAGCCGCGACCCTGCTACATTTACATGGGGAACCACAGCGCTACAGTCGCGTCCGGCTTTGGGGATCAGTTGGTTTTATTATTGCAGTTCTGGGTGTCGGTAGCTGGCTGGATAGCCATCCCATTAATTTACTACCCTCGATTGTTGTCTGTTTATTAACCGGAATATGTCTGGTTACATTAATCGTTCCCGATGCACGACCTCAACATCATGAGCATGATTCTGTTGGTATTTTTAAGATTATTAAACAACCGACTGTGATCGCTTTTTTAACAGTCGGTATGTTATTGCAGATAGCCCATGCACCCTATTATGTTTTTTATTCCGTTTACTTAAAAAGTTATCATTATTCGGCTACCTTAACAGGTAGTTTATGGGCTTTGGGTGTGATTGCTGAAATACTGCTGTTCATTTTTATGAAGCAAATTATGGCATTTTGTTCACTAAGAGCGATCCTATTAAGCAGTATTTTACTTGCTATGAGTCGCTGGTTAATTATTTCTTGGTGCGCCGATCAACTCAGCTTGTTAATCATTGCTCAATTATTGCATGCAGCTTCATTCGGGGCCACCCATATCGCAACCATTCATCTGGTACATCGCTACTTTGGTCAACAGCATCAGGGTAAAGGACAAGCGCTTTACTCTAGTTTAAGTATGGGCTTGGGTGGCATGTTAGGTAGTTTTTACAGTGGCTATTTTTGGGAGCAAATCGGTGGTCAAATCATCTATTCAATCGGGGCTGCCATTTGTGTTTTTGCTTTTTTTATTGCTTTCCTTTGGATAGGTCGAGAAAAAAAACGACTCAACAGCGCATTAAGTTAAAATAAATATGATTCGCTAAGCATCCCACATAAGATGAAAAAAAAACTGACCCGTCTAATTGAATATATCTGGTATAAAGATCCGATAACAGGCACTTGGCTGATGCCATTAGGTTTTTTATATTATGATGTCTGCCGTTTACGGAAATTCCTCTATAAAATTGGTTTTTTAAAAACTTATCGAATGCCTGTACCTGTCATTATCGTGGGTAACATTACCGTAGGCGGTACCGGTAAAACACCTTTAGTCATCCATCTGGCAAAAACACTTAAAGAGGCTGGCTTTAAACCTGGCATTATTAGCCGAGGTTATGGCGGTTCGGCTAACACTAAACCCCAGGCTGTGACAATTGACAGTGATGTTCATCAAGTGGGTGATGAAGCTCTACTGATTGCTAAACAAAGTCTTTGTCCGGTCGTTATCTGCTCATTACGAGTCACTGCCGCCCAAGAATTATTAGCCACCACTGACTGTAACGTCATCTTATCGGATGACGGCTTACAGCATTACGCTTTGGAACGTAATATAGAAATTGCTGTTGTCGACGGTGAAAGACGATTTGGTAATGGTTATTGTTTACCCGCAGGACCATTGCGTGAACCTGTTAGCCGTCTACAAGATGTTAATTTTATAGTTGTCAATGGAAAAAAATCCGCTGATAACGAATTTCCTATGCAACTTAATGGCAATATTGCCATCAATCTAATCAATGGGCAGCAAAAATTGTTAGCCGATTTTATCGGTACTGATTGCCATGCACTGGCAGGCATAGGTCATCCCGAACGTTTTTTTAAACAATTAGCTTCAGTTGGTTTAACCTGTACAAACCACCCTTTTCCTGATCACTACCGCTATCAATCTCAGGATATTAATTTTTCTGATAATCGTCCGGTTTTAATGACGGAAAAAGATGCCGTAAAATGCACCGACTTCGCTAGTACGCAACATTGGTATGTGCCTGTAACAGCCGAAGTAGACCCACACTTCACCGAACAACTTATTCATTTATTGCAGAGAACCGCATGATAGACAAAAATTTACTCGACATCCTCGCTTGTCCTATTTGTAAAAGCCCGTTACGGTATTTTAAAGACCAGCAAGAACTAATTTGTCGTGCTGACCGACTAGCATTTCAGATTCGTGATGATATTCCAGTCATGCTTGAAGACGAAGCCAGAGTTTTAACCCACGAAGAAACGGAAGCACTATACAAATGAGTTGCCGTTTTAAAGTCGTTATTCCAGCGCGCTTTGATTCCAGTCGGCTACCAGGCAAACCCTTACTCAATATTGCCGGCAAACCTATGATAGCGCATGTCTGTGAAAGCGCGCGTGCAGCAGAAGCCGATGAAATTATCGTAGCTACTGACCACCAGGGTATTTTTAATACTGTCCGTGAGCTGGGGTTTAATGCGGTAATGACGCGTAGCGACCATCAAAGTGGAACCGAAAGAATTACTGAAGTTGCTCAGCTCTGTAACTGGCAGTCAGATGACATTATCGTCAATCTGCAAGGTGACGAACCGCTTATACCTCCCGCTTATATTAAAGCGGTCGCACTTGCTCTTGCCGAGCAACAACAGGCGGGTATTGCCACTTTGGCGGCACCGATTAATGAGCCAGAAGAAATTTTCAATCCTAATGCAGTCAAAGTGGTATTAAATAAGGACGGCTATGCATTATATTTCAGTCGTGCCCCGATACCATGGGAACGAGGTGCTTTTGGCACGGCTGGTGGAAAACCAACTGGCGTTCTACCTTATTTGAGGCATATAGGTCTTTATGCTTATCAAGTGAATTTTTTAAACCGTTATTGTCAATGGCAAGCCTCTATTTTAGAAACCGTAGAAGCTTTGGAGCAACTTAGAATTTTGTGGTATGGCGAAGCTATTTATGTCAAAACCGTTTCTGCACCACCTGCAGCAGGCGTTGATACTGAAGAAGACTTACTGCGCGTTGAAAAAGTTTTGTCATTACTTGCAGCAAAAAAATCCTAGTAAAAAATGAACGACTGATACCCACTTATAGATACCCAACTTATAAGCGGGTACAGCCAGTTTACCTTACAACGGTTTGACCTTTGCCACACACCAGATAAAAATCAATTAAGCCGCTTTATCCGCTTTAAAAACATCGGCTATTAACTGCATTTGAGGGGCAAATTGCGGTGGAATTGTCGGTATTTTCCAAGTTTTTCCTACGATACGCGCCAAGATATTATTTAACCAAAGCTTATTCGATTGTGCTTTATCAATAATCAACTGGTAAGACGTTTCCTCACTGATAATAGCATACCCTTCCACAGACACTTCTATCGCTTCTGTTTCACCTAAAAGGGTTATCTTTACATATGCTGTTCGCGCTTCCAGATCAAAACTTAAGGTATTAAGTGCAGCAATGTCTTTAAGCACGATATTAGCAACCCATAAGATAAGCTTTTTAGGCGTCCATTTGATGGCCATTTTGACTAGACTTGTTTTATAACTCATGATGTTTTTTTATAGTAGTTGAGAAAATAGTAGTTCTTGAATCATCAGAAAAAAAAGTGATTACCCATTTTACTGAACGGGTAAAAAACTGAGACTATCTGATGACTTTTTATTTTTACAGCTCAGAAAATTAAGTTGCTTGTCAAAACAGATTCTTACTTCACTCAGATTATGATATTTATCAGTGATGACTTGTAGCATCTGTTTTTGCAAACCCGGATTACTATCAATAAACCATTTTACGATAGTATTAAAATCTTCCCTGACAGGTTGTTTAGGTTCGCCCAGTTCAGCAGGTATGGCTATTTTACTAGCCGCTAACTTGATTGCGGTAAAATATTGTTTCATATTCAATCCACTACACGTTCCATGTACCCGCCATTCATGATCAATCAAGGCGTCATCGCCGGGCGGCATCGGTGGTACCGCTTGTAAAGCAATGGCTGATACCTCCTCTGGAACGTGTGCTTCTGGACCACAATTTTGTGGATATTGACCTTTAGAGTACTGAGGCCAAAGTCCATGAATTACAAATCCGTAATGCCCATGACATTGATACTGCTTTTCAGGCTTTTGACCGGCTTTTGATGAACAAAACGCCGGCGACCATGATAATGAAAGCAAATAATAATCAAATGCACCTGTTATGCTCTGTTGAAACGCTTGAGTGCTGAAAGAGTTGTGATGCTTTCTGGCAAAAACGTTTCCTGAACCAAACACCAACACCATAAATATAGTGGCAATTGAAAAATTTAATACTCGCATGAAAAAACTCAATAGTCCGAATAATTTTAAATTGACGATCTAAACAACCTTGCTAAAAAATCTGTTTCGCAAAAAGTAGCTATTCAAAAATTATCTAGACATAAAGCCTCTTGGCAATTGAAGCTACTTTATAAACAATTATAGCCTCTGTACAATACGCATTATGTCTTTTAATTTTCATGAATCGCTATTGATTCATGCTGCACTCGATGATCATTATGTCTGTTACACAAATTTCTGCTATTGATTTAAAAACTAAACTAGATCACCAAGAAAAACTATTTTTACTGGACGTAAGAGAACCTCAAGAATTTGATTATGCTCATATTACTGGCAGTGTATCTATTCCGCTCAATCAATTACCTACTCGAGTAAGCGAATTATCTCCAGATGATAATATCGTGGTTATCTGTCATCATGGTATTCGCAGCCTTCAGGCAGCCAATTATCTTTTGCATGCTGATTTCAAAAAAATCTCTAACTTACAAGGCGGTATTGACGCTTGGTCGCGCCATTGTGACAATTCCGTCAAGCGTTATTAAAATTGCACCTCGAAAGGCTCAACTAAAACAGATTCACCGGCACTAACTCCTGAACACTCAGACGGTAGGATAATATAACAATTGGTACTGGCTAAGTTACTCAATAAATGAGAACCTTGATGATGATAGGCACTGACAGTCAATTCACCATTCTCTTCTTCAGTCAAAATACCGCGCTGAAATTCTTGACGACCGGGTGACTTTTTCAAGTTACTGGTACACTTTACATAAAAACGCAAAGGTTTCTTAGGATGTGCACCGCAAAATTGTCTGAGTGCTGGCACAACCAATTGCTGAAAAGTTGTCAACACGGCAGCAGGATTACCGGGTAAACCGAAAAAATAACTAGCACCGATTGTTCCAAAGGCGAGTGGTTTACCGGGTTTAATCGCCACCTTCCAAAAATCAACTTGTCCACATCGCGCTAAAACCGTATTAATATAGTCGGCTTCGCCTACCGATGCCCCACCTGTTGTAATAATGACATGAAAATTCTTAGACGCTGCCGTTAATGCTTCTTCAAGTAAATTAGGATCATCCGCTAAAACACCGCCATCAGTAACCTCATAGAGGGTATCAGCTAATAACCCACTTAATAGATAACGATTGCTATCGTAAATTTTTCCTGTGGTCAGCGGGGTTCCTAAGGGGGTTAATTCATCACCGGTCGAAAAAAATATTATTTTTAGCGGTTTTTTTACTGTCACATAATCAACACCAGCCGCCGCCAAAAAACCTAAATCCATTGCGGTCAATTTTTTACCTTGTTCAACCAATAATTGATTTTGTTTAACGTCTTCACCTATATGACGAACATTTTGACCTGCTGTTAATGCCCCCGGAAAATGAATATTATCCGCATCGACTTGCACCTGTTCCTGCATAATAACGGTATCAGCCTGCTCAGGAACAACGGCACCCGTAAAAATTCTGATACACTCATCGGCATTTAAACGACCTGTATACGGTCTTCCAGCCCATGAAGTACCCACTAATTTTAAGGTGAAGGGTTCTATACCCATCGCGCCACTATTGAACGCATAGCCATCCATTGCCGCGTTACGATCATAAGGTAAATTAATCGCTGCAAAAACCGGTTTATCTAACACTCTTCCTAAGGCTTTTTTTAAAGTCACCGATTCGCTATCCTCAATCGGTTTGATTGCAAGGGTTATCCTCGTGAGTGCTTCAGTTAAAGTAAGCATGGGGCTTGATGCTACGCTACATAAATCCATTTAAATTCTCCATAAATTCTTTACTAATAAAGTCTGCTATTTGTTGGGGTTGATTGATGTCCAGATTAACCAAATCATCGGGCGTTTCTACAGGGATATCGCTGGCAATAGCGATAATATTGGCATCATTAAGATACAAAAAAGGATTATTTAGCAGGCTACGATAGAGTTCAATTTTTGGAAAACTTTCTGTTTTAAAGCCTTCAACTAATACTAAATCAAGCTCCGATTGATCTAAAAATTTAAGCTGTTCATCCAAACAGGGGGGCTGCTCGGGTATTATTTCGGTAATCACAGCTCGTCGTTTACTGGACACAATCATGACTGGCGATGCTCCTGCTACTCGCAAACGGTAGCTATCTTTACCTTCATGATCAATATCAAAATCGTGATGTCCATGTTTAATCAAACCAACTCGCAAACCCTGAGTTTTCAGAATAGGGATTAATTGTGTCAATAACGTTGTTTTGCCAGTGCCACTTAAAGCGGCAAACCCTAGCAGAGGAACGTGTGCGTGTTGCATAACTGTCAATTTTTTATCTGTTATCGTGAGTCAGACTATTCTAAGGTATTATGGGTATATGAGCGAATTCAGGGGATATAATTGATGCAAATCATTCTATTATTGTTAATAATCATTATTGTTTTTATTATCTTACGTGCAGCTCTACCGTTTTTGACAGCATTAATCACTCGATACCTAAAAACACTGGGATTTATTTTATTAATATTAGCCCTACTGTATTTGTTAGCGACAGGTCGATTAAACTGGTTATTAGCAGCCATTAGTATTACCGTGCTTTACCTGTTGAGGCTATTACCCGTTTTACTGGTTCACTTCCCTCATCTACAGCGATTATGGCAATTACTGACAGCTAACAGACAAAGCAAAAATGAACAGCAAGGTGACACTTACCAACAATCGTCTGGAAAAATGTCTACTGCTGAGGCTTATCAAATCTTGGGGCTACAAGTCGGCGCACCTCGTGAGGACATTATTGCCGCACACCGGAGATTGATACAAAAAAACCATCCAGATCAAGGTGGTTCAGATTATTTAGCGAGTAAAATAAACTTGGCAAAACAAACCTTATTAAAAAAATGAAGCCCTACCCTGTATTTTTATTATTCACCCTCATAGCTGTTAGTCCGCTTACTCTAGCGGCTACCGAACAAACGGGTGACAAGCAAGCTAAACCTGTAAAGGATTTAGCGCCTAAGAAGGGTGGCTTAACCCGTGAAAATAAAAATACCCACACTTTTTATTTAGTCAAAGGCAATGACACGCTTTATTCAGTCGCTAAAAATAATCAAATTAATGTGCAAACTTTAGCACAATGGAATCAACTATCGTCACCTTATCAAATTAGACCCGGTCAAAAGTTAGTACTGGTTGCCCCAGCAGCTACAACTAATACGGTGCAATTGAAGAAGAATAACGCCACAACCGCAGACAAAGCTAAAGTTATCGTTAATAAAACATCCGCCCCCAAACAGACTATAGACACTACAAATACAGCTGTTAACAGTAAGACTATCATCATCACACCACTACCAGCGCACACAGTCAGTTCGTTACAACCTTTAGATATGGGTGGTGCTGTTAAAGAGCTTCCTGTCACTCCTCCAACAATCGCTAACAATCAGCCAGAAGCAAAAAGCACTCCGCAAACAAAAACGGTTGCCGTAAAACCTACAGTATTAGCAGCCACTACCGCGCTAAGTACCGCTAAATCAACTAAACCGATAACATCGAATGTTGTTAAAGCACCCGAAAATAGCATTGCCAAACAAAAACCAATACTTACCTCTACCGCTAAACAGGCTCAATCTAGCACGGTCAACAACAAGCTAGCCGATAAAGAAATAAAACAGAAACCAAATCTTGCACCCATTCAAGAAAAAATTAGTCCGAAAAAACCAGCCCTGTTAGTAGCCAATAACAGCCCGCAAGCTGTGCAATCGACTACCCCTGTTAGCAAAACTACGGACAAATCTACAACGGTAAACACTAACGACCTGACTGCATCTAATATATTGAAAATGCGTGCCAATTTAAGTTTTCAAATGCCCATACGAGGCAATATTTTAAAGAATTTTAAGGCAACCGGAGAAAAGGGCATTGAAATTGAAGTGCAGCAAAACAACCAAGCCGTACATGCAGCTGAAGCAGGAAAAATTGTTTATATGGGGCAAGGCATGGTCGATTTTAAAAATTTGATTATTATCAATCATAATACCGCTTTTTTAAGCGCTTATGCCAACAATACCCGTTTATTAGCTCAGGAAGGTCAGTTTGTCCGTAAAGGAGAAATCATTGCTGAAATTGATGCTACTGACAACGAACATAAACCCTTACATTTTGAAATTAGAAGAGGTGGACACCCTATCAATCCTTTATCTATGTTGCCCCTAAATGATAAGAAAAATTAAAATTTATGTGCAATGCCCTCAAGCTTTCTTAAAAACCATCGTTGCCTTAACGGCTATTTGCCAGTCCTGATACCAAGCATCACTTACTTCTCTTGTTGCCAAAGGTGAAAATGTCCTGTCATTTGCTCCATGTCCTGACATTTCTGTTACCGATTGCCAAAAACCGACCGCCAATCCTGCCAAATACGCCACGCCTAAAGCCGTTGTTTCGTTCACTACTGGACGTTCAACGGTTACTTGCAAAAGATCGCTTTGAAATTGCATGAGAAAATTATTTTTTACTGCTCCGCCATCCACTTTCAGATTGGTCAACGCCAATCCAGAATCTTGCTCCATAACATGAATAACATCTTTAACCTGATAAGCAATTGCTTCGATAGTTGCACGGGTAATATGTGCTTTTGTTGTTCCTCGGGTTATGCCAAACAAAGCCGCCTTAACCTCGCTATCCCAGTAAGGTGTTCCTAAACCGACAAAAGCCGGCACCAGATAAACGCCTTCTGAAGAAGATACACTCAGAGCAAGATCTTCTGATTCTTCGGCATCAGTAAAAAATTGCAGACCATCCCGTAACCACTGGATTGCTGATCCGGCGACGAATACACTGCCCTCTAAAGCGTAACAGACTGTACCATTCACACCCCAAGCAATCGTGGTCAGTAAGCCATTGTTAGACTGTACCGCTTTTTCTCCCGTATTCATCAACAAAAAGCAGCCAGTACCGTAGGTATTTTTTGCCATACCTGCGGTAAAACATTGCTGTCCAAACAGTGCCGCCTGCTGGTCACCGGCAACCCCTGAAATCGGGATTTTGGCATGACCAAAAACTGATGTACGGGTATAGCCAAAAATGTGCGAAGACATACTGACTTCCGGCAACATATTCTTGGGTATGTCTAACACCTCAAGCAATTGATCGTCCCAGCTTAAATCGTAGATGTTATATAACAAGGTGCGAGAGGCATTACTGTAATCGGTCTGGTGAACTTGATGTCCGGTCAGTTTCCAAATTAACCAAGTGTCAATGGTACCAAAAAGCAAATCGCCTTGTTGCGCTTGCTGTTTAGCTCCCTCTACCGTGTTCAGTAACCAACTGATTTTGGTTGCTGAAAAATAGGCATCAATCAACAAACCGGTTTTTTTTCTGAAAAGTTCATCATAACCTTGCTGTTTCAAACGATTGCAAATATCGACTGTTTGTCGCGATTGCCATACGATGGCATGATGAATCGGTAAGCCGGTATGCTTATTCCAGACAACGGTTGTTTCACGCTGATTGGTAATGCCAATGGCGACAATGTCATCAGCGGCTACTTTATTAAGAATACCGTCAATGACATTTTTTACACTGTTCCATATCTCAATGGCATCATGCTCGACCCAGCCAGGATGGGGATAATATTGTTTAAACTCTTGTTGAACGATATCGACAACAGCACCTTGATGGTTAAACAAAACCGCTCTGGTACTGGTGGTTCCTTGATCAATTGACAGAATGTACTTCACTTTTTATCTTAAAAAAGATCCCAATTAGGCTTATATTTTAAACGGGTTATACGCGCATAAAACCAGTTTCTGTTAATTTTTTTAAAGATAATATAAATATTTAATAATAATCAATTGGTTATAAAAGTAATAACAGATTAACTGCGTAACCTAGCGACTTCCTCTGCACTCAATCCAGTGCAAATGGTAAATTTTGAGACGAGAAATCAGGTGCTTGATGTTTTGCAAGTGTTTGTTGCTGATATAGTCCTGCAATGCCCTATAAAGCGTTCGTCGTGACACATTGGGTGCTAATATAACCACTAATTGCACCAAAATGTCGTTTGTTGGCGCACCCCCTAATTAGAAAGCCTGTGGTATTGCAGATTAACGATATTATTTGAAATCGATTCCACGGATTTAGCGCCTAGCAATTTATCGAGAAGTCCAGACTTTACAAACATCGAATCGGCAATCATTTTCCTAGACATACCGCATTGCTGAGCTAAAACCTTCATGCTATCTAAAATGACTTCTGGTTTCTCATGGGCTATTTCTCTGTCTTCATGTTCTTGAATTGCTTCACCATGTCTGCGTAAGGTAATAACGCCTGACCGGTATTGCTCTTCGGAAAATACTCCTAATTGCCGACCACGATACAAAATAGCTGCTTTCGAAACGCCCCACCTAATTTTAATATCAGTCAATGCCTGCCAATTAAGCCGACTGCCACGTAAAGCCATCTGGCACTCCTTAATGAAATATGCACGGGGCATTAAAAATGCGCTCGCTAATCGGTTGGCTTGAGTCTCTGTTGCCCGATCTCCTGTTTGGACACCAATATGAATTGTCAAATGCCCAATTTCGTGTGCGATTCCAAATCGGGTACGGCAAGCCGATTTCCCATTAGCATTTAAAGTGATAACCGGTCGCCGAGTGGCAAAAGAAATGGCGTCGATCTCGTCCGATAAGCCATCCGTTTTAATCAACACAGCACCGGCATTCTCTGCTACCCTGCTCATGTTGGCAATTGGCCCTAAACCAAGCCCCCAATTAGATCGACTCATTTCAGCAACTCGCTCAATCTCTTCAGGCATTGACACCTCTTCATGTAAAAAACCATAGTTCGGAAAATCAAGGTTTTGGTCAAGAACAGACACCAGTCGCTTAAACATCTCGCCCTTGGCTCGGGCAACCTGTTTAAGGGCTACTTTCATTGTGCACTTTTCAAATTTTGTCAACTTGAATATAAAGCGACCTTTAGAAAGCTGACCAGCGCAAATCAGAGTTATCCCATAAGCCAATTTTAGCGGCTAAAACAATAGTTAACGTATCAACCTAAATGCAGATATAAATAGTAATGTTTTAAGCCAGTTTCTCATTGATTAATTTATCTAATTTATTTTAGGCTAACACACAATTCCATCAGTTTTCCGTAGCTATCCACAACATCGTATTTAACCTTTTCGGTGCTTATCTTTTTATTAATTTCCGCGAAAAACTTACGAGCACAATCAATTTTTGATTTTTCGATTGCCCTCAATTCCATTGAAGACATGGAACCTTTGGTTTCAGCGATAAAATAGATGTGTTTTACTGCGCCTTGTTTAAATGAAATAGCCCAATCTGGATTATAGTCGCCTACAGGGGTTGGTATGAAAAATCCCCTTGGCAACTTGGCGTAGACGACAACCTCTTCACTGGTATCGAGTTCCTTGACGAAAGTACGTTCGATTTTGGAATCAGTAAACACATAGTCGTAAATGTGCCGATTTAGTTTTTCACCGGCCCTACTGAAATTCAGCTTCGCTTTTTCCTGGGTAAAAATGTCTAGGCTATGAGTTTCGGCAATGGTGTCATAGCTTAAATGTTCAACGATGACAGTGGCTTTCTGCTCGTTGATCAGTCGCGCAGTTTTGACAATAAAATCTTCAGGGTTGGTTTGATATTGACTGAATACCGTCAATTTAATACCTTGAAGAATACGCGCAATGGTCTGGCGTGTGAGTTTCGTTTCTTCGGTCAATTTACCAATCAAATCATATTTGACCGATGAATGGATGGAGTTTGTCAGCTTGCCTGTCTCGGTTTTGGTGGTAACGAAACTTTCACCTCCTTTTACAGCATCATAAGTTACTTGGTCAGATTGTATGCCTGTTGCAACGGTATACTGAAGCGGACTGACTTTGAGTTCACTATCAAGCGTTAAAACGCATTTATTAACCAATTCGGGCGTTTCGAAATCGACGGCATAAGCGGCTTTTTGGTTAATACGGCTCCAAAGCTCTTTAAATTCTTTCTTCTGGAAATTCTCGTTAAGTGAATTGAATTTGGCTTTGCGGTCATCCTCAATGGTCGGCATTTGAGCATCGGTGAAAACGCTATCAATCAATTGAAAGACATGCTCGGCGTGAGCAGCCAATTCAGGCGGTAGCACGGAGAGACTACCTTCTTTTCTGGCATCGTGATAAGCCGATGTAATTTTGTCGTCAGCATCGGTGTAGTCGTTTTTCAGCAAATATTTGTAAATTTGCTTGGCAAGTTGCGGCGTCACTTCAACATCGCCAGTCTCTGTTTTAAGCACCTTACCGGTAAAGTATTTTTCATCGGCAATGCGTGGCCGTGAGGATAACGAACTGCTAATTTCGCTTTGCAGCGCAGTGACGAATTCCGTGTAACTTTCGCTGGTGACAACGGTAAGCACATTCACATCATGCACGGTCGCAGGGTTATCCATGCGGTCGCCGATTTGATTGACCGACAGGCGCATACCGCGACCGACTTCCTGGCGGCGGGTAGTGGTGTTATCGCTGTGCTTTAGTGTGCAGATGACGAAGACATTGGGGTTATCCCAGCCTTCACGCAACGCGGAATGCGAGAAAATAAACCGCACCGGCTCTTCAAATTTCAGCAATTGTTCTTTATTACGCAAAATCAGATCGTAAGCATCCACATCGTCAGTGTCATTGGATTTTTTACCGGTTTCCGGATCAATCAGATGTTGGCTCTTTTTGTCGATTGAGAAATAGCCCTGGTGCGTTTTTGATGCATCAATACCGCGTAGATAATCATTGTAAGTATTGTCGTCCAGCGTCAAAACTTCGTTTAGGTGGCTGTTGTACTCTTCTTCAAAAATCTGCGCGTATTCCCCGGCTGATTCGCCGCTTTCGTTATAACAACGATATTTTGCCACGCTATCAATAAAGAACAGCGTTAACACCTTAACGCCTTGATGAAAAAGAGCTTGTTCCTTATCAAAATGGGCTTTAACAGCTTCACGGATTTGTATCCGGCGCAAGGCGGTTTCGTCAACATCACCCGTCGCTTCACCAACGGATAGCTCAACACCATTGGTAAAACTAAGCGTGTCGGTATTGGCGTTAATATCCGCGACCACGAAGCCTTTATACTGATCCAGACCATCGGACAGTTCGAATAGATTATCGCCTTTATTCAGCTTACGCAGTACCCGCTTAATGCCGGCATTCTGTTTAATCTCCAGCTCAACCCTGACGATAGGCGGCTTGCTGCTTGAAATTTCGATACCGCCCAAATACAAATAAGCATTGGTTCCCGTCAGATTTTTGAGGGAAATGCCACGCACGGCGATTTTTTTCACCAGTTTCTGGTTATAGGCATCCAATGCATCCAGGCGATGGATTTTGTTGTGTTCGGTTTTGTGCGTGGCAGAGTAGCGCAAAATCATCAAGGGATTAAAACCCTTCATCGATTCCAAAGTTTTTGCGCCTTCCATTTTTTGTGGTTCGTCGAGAATTAAAATAGGCTGATTGGATGCTATGACGTTTATAGGTTTACGCGATTGAAAATCATCCAGTTCCTCGTAAATACGCCGCGCATCCTTGCCGGTCGCATTAAACGCCTGCACGTTAATGACCATGACATTAATGCCGGCATCGGATGAAAAACTTTCCAGATTATGCAACTGCTTGGAGTTGTAGATAAAGAACCGGGGTTTTTTGCCGTATTCTTCCAGAAAGTGTTCTGCTGTGATTTCCAGAGATTTATACACGCCTTCCCGAATCGCGATACTCGGCACCACAATGATGTACTTGCTCCATCCATAGCGTTTGTTAAGTTCAAACAGGGTTTTGATATAGCAATAGGTCTTGCCGGTACCGGTCTCCATCTCAATATCGAGATTGATGTTGCAACCGGTTTTTTTATCGTTAATCATCACATCAGACAACGGCAGGTTTTGACTGCGTTGGATGCTGCGAATATTGTCCAGCAAAGTAGCAGGCGGCAGTAAGACATCGCTATTTCTGAACCCGGAATCCTCAAACAAATTTTCTTGTATAACCGATTTTGTGCGACCAGGGTCAACACGAAATTTAACACCATCAATTTTGGGTTGACCTGCAAAGCATTCGACTACCGCTTCAACAGCATTGGTTTGGTATGCCTGCTTTTTAAATTTCAATTTCATAAATACTGCGCTCTTATGCCTTAAGCAGATTAACCCCATCCAAGCGGGCAAGTTTTTTATCAAAGGTAAATAATTGGTGCTGGCTTTCTAAACAGGCCGCAAAAATCAGGTAATCTGAAAAATCGGCAGGGTGGTTTTCAAAATTTATTAGCGCCTCATCAAACTGACTCGGCTGTTGCAGCACATAAACGACTGATCTTTGCAGATGTTTTAAAACGGTAATGACAGCGGCCTTGTCGTAACCATAAGCCGACTCCAATACCCAAACCACTTCAACCTGGACAATTTGCGGCACAAAAACTTGTCGTGCTTTTTTAAGTAGGGATTTAGCCAAGTCTATTTGTTCAGGTGCGCTGGGGTCATCAATCAATAACCGCACCAGAACGTTAGTATCCGCAGCAATCATAACTGGCCGCCACGAGTTTTTATGGCCGCATCCATCTGCTCCAAACTGACGCCATGAGACGCTTTTAAAATGCCACAAGCCTGTTCCAGTTCGGCATCAGTCAAGGCATTAACCTCCTCCGTACTTTGCTTCTGCGTATACCTGGCTTCTAAAAAATAGATAAAATCTAACACCTGTTTTTGTAAATCTTCCGGCAGGGTTTGGCATTCGGCGCTTATTTCCTGAATATGATTCATAAAAACCTCGTCTTAAATAACTTTGATTTCAGTAGTGGGTGAAATGAGCTTGAAAACTTGCTCGACATTGATCTTCACGCTATCGCTGACAAAACCAGCATCACAAAACACCACCCGCAGAGGATGACGCGTAGCGAGTTCCTTGACAAAAATTTCGTTAATATCAGCATCAAAACAGGCGGCCAAGGCATTGCCATCGACAAACAATACGGTCTTACCGGCGATAATTTCCTGGGTAATCGGCAGCGTTAAATCGACGCCCCAGTCCAGTAACACCTGGAATAGTAAATCTTCAGCAGTGCGGTCATCTTTAATATTATCTGTAAACTGATCCAAATGGACTTGCTGCAATTGATCGGGCGTGTAGTAAACGTCTTTCATATTGGAACTGTCGATCTTTAGAACACGGAAACCTATGTCTAGGTGGGCTATACCGGGTTTATTGACGTTGTCCTGTTTGATCTTTTGTCCGGCACGGCGAATACGTTCTTTGCCTATCTCGGTAATTGTTTTGTAGCCCGCTTTAAATGCTTCAGATTTATCATCACAAGCTTCTGGTAGTTGTACCATGATGTATTTGCGGTTACCGCCATCTTCAGCATTGAGCTGCATTAACGAATGAGCTGTCGTAGCGGAGCCTGAGAAAAAATCGAGGATAATTGCATCATCTGAGCCACCCAACTCTAAAATATTCTGAATTAAACCGACAGGTTTAGGGTTTTCAAACGTTGTCAAATTACCAAATATTTGAGTCATTTCACTTGATGCTACGGTATTAAACGGTGCAAAATCCCATAAAGTTGTCCAGGTAATGCCATCCTTTACTTGCGATAAAAATCGCTTTAATTTAGGCCTACCATCATCATTTTCACCAAAATATATTTCATCGTTACTTATAAGTTCTTTAATTTTTTCCTGATTAAACCTCCAATTACCGTTAGAAGATGGAAAATGCTCCTGTCCAGTTCGAGGGTTAATTATTGGAAAATAGAGAGATGATACATATCGCCCTCCTTTAACGTTTGCCATTAAATCGCCAGGTGCCCATGGGCCTTTAGGATGATTATCTGGATTTTTGTAACGAGCAACTTGATCTTCAGACCTTTTACGCAAATTCAATCCATTTTTTGAACTTTTAGTAAACACCAAAATATAGTCATGCTGTGCAGCTATAACTTTATCATTAGGTGGAGTGCTTCGTTTTTTCCATATAATTTGAGCAGAAAAATTATCCTCACCGAATATCTCCTCACATAATTTTCGTAAATTAGAAACTTCACCGTCATCAATAGAAACAAATATTACACCATCATCGCGTAATAAAGTCCGTGCAAGTTTTAACCGTGGGTAGATCATACTCAACCAGTCAGAATGAAAGCGACCATTGGATTCATTATTAGCCACCAAACGATTACCAATTTCATCCTTTTGATTTGAACGTTGTAAATAGCTTTCGGTATCTTCGGCAAAATCATCTTCATAAATAAAATCATTGCCGGTGTTATAAGGGGGATCGATGTAAATCATCTTAACCTTACCCAAATAAGTTTCCTGCAACAGCTTTAAGGCATCCAGATTATCGCCTTCAATATATAGGTTTTTGGTAATATCAAAATCCACACTTTCTTCACGGCAAGGACGTAATGTTTTTGCAATCGGTGCATTGGCTGTTAATAACGCTTCGCGCTTGCCAGGCCAGTTAAGTTGATAACGTTCCTGTTGACCTTCAACCACCGCTGGCGATAATTCCTGTTTAAGCAAATCAAAATCAATCGCTTTTTTCAGTTCGCCTTTTTCATTCTGTGTTTCTGTCATACAATTGGGAAACAACTCTGCCAGTTTGGCGATGTTGGCTTCGATAAAGTCTCGCGTGTGTAATTTCAGGTTGTCCATAATTCTTTTTAGTAGTTATTTGATGGAGAGTCTTGTCTCACTCTTCACTTCTCAATGCTGTGATGATTGCTTGCAGGGTTCTAAACTGTGCGTTAAGTTCGACCTTGCGATTGAACTGCTTTTCTTTATGTAAAGAGGCTTCCAGCTTTTGGTATTCGTTTTGTTTTGTTTGCTTTGCAGCTGCGACAAGCGTTCTATTTGCTGATTTAAAGCCTAACCGGGTCGTGGTGGCAACGGCAATAGCAGCCTTAACATGTATTCATATAATAAGGCTAAATCAAGCACAACGGGTAGTGGCTGCCGAATTAAATCCTGTGCTTGCCAATTATTTAAGTTTTCAAAGTCAATCAGTTTGGTGCCAGAACGCTCTACGAGTTTGTAATAGAAGGCTTGACCAAGATCATCATGGTCTAAAGTGAGGCTAACATCGCTCAATAAACGATTTACGTCTGAATCATCAATTTCGGGATTTATTTTGCTGATGGCTTGGCGGAATATTTCTGGAAATATATTGCTATCAAAATTCCATTGCTGATCTTTCAGCGACAAGTATTGATAACCAAGACGCACCAAATGCAGGATAGCGGGTATTTTGACGCGGGTATCTTCTGTGAACTTCATGTCATCCTATACCAAAAAGCAAAGCATTATTTGAATTGATGATTGAAAACTAATTTTTTTGATAATGCCGATCTAAGCTGATTTTATCAGCTTGCCTTGAATGATTGTTTTCTATCTTTTGGGTATCTAAAGCCCATTGTAAAAATGGTCCACTATGTAGCAGACCATTTCGGCACTTACCTACTCTATTTTGAAAATTCGTAAGCGATTATTTGCATAGACTCATGTTATTTTTAAACATCTAGGTTGGTAACATCCAGCGCATTTTTAATGATGAAATCTCGACGTGGCTCGACTATGTCGCCCATCAAGGTTGTAAATATTTCATCGGCAACAATTGCGTCCTCTATTCTTACCTGCAATAGACGACGATTATTGGCATCTAGCGTGGTTTCCCATAGTTGTTCGGGATTCATTTCTCCTAGACCTTTATAACGCTGGATATGCTGTCCTTTTTTAACTTCTTTCATCATCCATTCAAAAGCTTCTTTAAAGCTGGTGACGGTTTCCTGTTTATCACCCATTTTGATATAGGAGTTGTTGCCAAATAAATCACGGGTATCTGACGAATACTGGGCAATTTGTTGGTAATCTTTGCAATTAAAAAAGCTTGCCTGTAACAGAAAAGTCTTGGCTATGCCGTGTTTTTGTTTGTTAACCACGACAACAAAATCATTAGCATTTTTATACTCTAACTGAATTGAATAGACTGCCGTTCCCAAACTTTCATTAAGTCTGGTTACCATGGCTGCAAAAAACTCGGTCAGTTTTTCTTGATCTTGTTTAAGCTCGTCATTGACTATTGCTGATACTGACAATTGTTGTAAAAACAAGTCATCGTAGCGTCTATACAAACGATTAATAATACTCATCACACTGGAATAATCTTTAGCCAGTTTTTCCAGTCCTTGTCCCTGAATCGGTGGCACAAATTCATCTGTAAATAATTGTGCTTTATCCAATGCTAGCTGAATTAGGTATTCATTCAACGCGGTATCGTCTTTTACATAATGTTCTTGCTTGCCTTTTTTGACTTTATAAAGCGGAGGCTGGGCAATATAGATGTACCCTTTTTCAATAATTTCTGGTAATTGACGATAAAAAAATGTGAGTAACAAGGTTCTGATGTGCGAGCCGTCAACATCGGCATCCGTCATGATAATAATGCGGTGATAACGAAGTTTATCGAGATTGTATTCATCTTTACCAATGCCGCATCCTAAAGCAGTGATTAATGTACCTACTTCTTCAGAAGAAATCATTTTATCAAAACGTGCTTTTTCGACATTTAGAATTTTACCTTTAAGCGGTAAGATTGCCTGAGTTCGTCTATCCCTACCCTGCTTTGCTGAACCACCTGCTGAATCCCCTTCGACAATAAAGAGTTCGGACAGTGCTGGATTTTTTTCCTGACAATCTGCCAATTTCCCCGGCAATCCTGCTATATCCAGTGTTGTTTTACGGCGAGTCATTTCCTTAGCCTTACGCGCCGCTTCACGAGCACGAGCCGCATCAATAATTTTAGAAACAATCGCTTTGGCAATTTGTGGCTTTTCTAGTAGAAATTCCTGTAATTTCTCATTCATGGTTGATTCCACCAGCGGTTTAACTTCTGATGAAACTAATTTATCTTTGGTTTGCGATGAAAATTTAGGATCAGGTACTTTTACTGATAACACGGCGGTAAGCCCTTCTCTGGCATCATCTCCGGTTGTGGTGATTTTTTCTTTTTTTGCTAAACCACTTGATTCAATGTACTGATTGACTGTTCTAGTGAGCGCCCCTCTAAAACCTGCTAGATGTGTTCCGCCATCTCGCTGTGGGATATTGTTGGTATAACAAAATACATTCTCTTGATATGAATCATTCCATTGCATAGCAACTTCTACAACAACGCCCTCTTTTTCTGCAATAAAATGAAACACTTCAGCGAATAGTGGCGTTTTATTTTTATTTAAATGTTCGACAAATGCGCCTATGCCACCTTCAAATTCGAAAACATCTTGTTTGTCTGAGCGTTCATCGAACAAACTAATTCGTACACCTGAATTTAAAAATGACAATTCTCTTAGTCTTTTAGCTAAGATTTCATAGTGAAATTCTATATTGGTAAATGTTTGATCGCTTGGCTTAAAATTAATCAGTGTACCGCTTCCTTCTACTGGACCTATTAATGCCAACGGCTCTACAGGATTCCCCATTAAGTATTTTTGCCGATATAAATTTCCGTTTTTTCGGACTTCAAGATTAAGTTCTTCGGATAGTGCATTAACCACTGAAATACCCACGCCATGTAAACCGCCGGATACTTTGTAAGCATTATCATCAAATTTACCGCCGGCATGGAGAACTGTCATAATGACTTCGGCTGCTGAGCGACCTTCTTCTTCATGAATATCAACTGGGATACCACGCCCATCATCAGCTACGGTTATAGAACCATTATTGTGAATAATAACTCTGACTTCTTTACAGTAGCCTGCTAACGCTTCATCAATAGAGTTATCAACAACCTCAAAAACCATGTGGTGCAAACCAGATCCATCATCAGTATCGCCAATGTACATTCCTGGGCGTTTTCTTACTGCATCCAATCCTTTTAATACCTGAATATTAGTACTATCGTATTGACTATTATTACTCATTTATTTTCCTAACCTTTGTATAACAAGATGTTCCACGTGAAACATTATAATTGTTTTATTTTTCCTTGTTCCACGTGGAACAATTTAAATTGATTAACTTGATTTAAATCACCAAAATCAGTTAAATCAGTCGCCGTAATAAAAACTTGGCATGTCAAAACAGATAAAAATTCAAGTAATTTAGCCCGATTATTGACATCTAATTCAGCAGAAAAATCATCAATTAAAATACAGGCTGATTGATTTTTCGTCGTATTGAAAAACTTGATTTGTGCCAGCTTTAAACTTAGCACCAGTAATTTTAATTCACCTCTGGAAACATAATCTTTTGCTATACGATTATTAATCCAAATTTGAAAATCAGCTCGATGTGGTCCGTTTTGTGTAGATCCATAGCGCAAATCTTTATCCAGTTCTTCGGTCAATACGTCCTGTAATTTTTTAGAGGTATCCCAACCCGATTTTAATATTATATTGATGCTATCTACTTTGAGAAAATATTGTAGAATTTCTAAGAAAATGGGTTTAAATTCTTGCAGATATTGGCGGCGATATTCATCAATCACTGTACCATAATCAGCAAGTTCTTTATCCCATACCGTCAATTGATCAAGCTGTTTTGTTTTGAGTAAGGAGTTTCTTTGCAACAAAGCTCTTTTGAATCGACGCCAAGCGAATAGAAAATTATCAACCTGATTAAAAACCCCCCAGTCTAAAAACTCTCTTCTTAATTGCGGTCCTGCATCCAATAGTTCATAACTTTTCGGATGAATCAATTGCAAAGGTAATGCACAGGCTAAATCTGATCGCTTTTGAGTAACCTGTTGATCTATCCGAATTTCGCAATCTTTACCATCTGTCTGGATACCTAATTGCTGAATTTTGTTAGATTGCTGTAATTGTGCCGCTACAATTAAAGATTGTTGTTCCGAATTAATAACGGCTTTTATAGAGGTACACCGAAAAGATTTAGCCCTACCTAAAATATAAATAGCTTCTAAAATTGAGCTTTTACCGCTTCCGTTTTCACCAAAAATAAAATTGATAAATACTGAAGGTGTTATAGATTGTTTTTGGATATTTCTAACATTAAAAATATCCAATTTAAGCAAGCTCATAAAGCAATAATTACAATCTCATGGGCATAACTATAAATCGGTATAAACTCTCATTAGGCTCATTAATAAAGCAACTGCTAATATTACTAGCAATGGTTATTACAGCTAATTCAGAATCTAAATTAGTTACGGCATCTAATAAATACTGGGCATTAAAAGCGATAGTAATCGGTTCACCGGTATATTCTATAAATATTTCTTCTTCAGCTTCATCGTGATCAGGGTTATGGGTAGAAATTCTTAAACTACCCTCCACAATATCCAAAGTCACGCCTTTAAATTTCTCATTGGATAATATGGCAACCCGAGTTAAGGCTTCTTTTAAAATGACTTTTTGAACATGAAGTTCATTCAGCATTGTTTGCTGAAAAACTGAATTGAAATCAGGGTATTTAGAATCCACCAGCTTTGCTGAAAAAATCAGATTGTTAATATAAATTCTGATGTTGTTTGCTGAAAATTCTACTTTTAACTCGGCATCATGATCGTCAAGTAATCGACTTAATTCTAAAACGCCTTTTCTTGGCAAAATAATTCTTGCTTCAAAACCGGCTGGTTGTTCCAGTTGATCTTCATAAATAGATAAACGATGACCATCTGATGCAACTAATTTGAGTTTACTATTGGAGATGTTTAGCAAGAGTCCGTTTAGATAATAGCGAACATCTTGATTTGCCATACAAAAGACTGTTTTATCTAATGCTTTTTTTAATTTGCCGGCATTAATAAAAAATTGATTTTCTAATAGTGATTCAGCAAATTCAGGATAGTTATCGGCTGGTAAACAACTGACTGAAAAACGACTACGATTAGAAAGAATTTTTATTTTATCGTCGTGTTGCTCAAATTTTATTTCCGCACCACTCGGTAATAATCGGCAAATATCTAATAACTTTCTAGCCGGTACAGTAATTGCCCCATTAAAAGTAGGTTGTAAGGTAATTTTAGCAATTAGTTGTATTTCTAAATCGGTACCCGTTAAAACTAATTGGTTGTCCTGTATAACCATTAACACATTAGCAAGAATAGGCATAGTCTGCCGTTTTTCAATAACGCTAACAATTTGTTGTAATGGTATTAACAATTCTTCACGGTTAATTATAAATTTCATAGTCTATTATTATATTAATAGTTAGTACAGTAGAAGCCAGTAAACAGAAAATTTTATAAAATCATTATTATTCAATTGGTTATATTAAATATAATGATTAATAGACCAAGTTTTCAGTAATTAATTTGTTAGTATAATAAAAATAGTTAAATTACTTTTATTTATTACTATTAAGCGCTNTATTTTTCGGTAAAAGATAGTATTTATTATAACTATCAATTAGTTATTAAAAAACAATTACTGTGTTTTTATTGTGTGTAACTTATGGATAACTTAATGCACTTTCTTAAGGTTAAAGTTATACACAGTTACATACACAGAAAATTACTAATTTATAAACAATGTTATACCCATTGTTTAATGGGATAAGGTTCTTAATAAATTGGCATAATCCTCTGCTATTTTGTGATCCGACTCTTTAAGTTCAGCGATGCGTTTGCACGCATTCATTACTGTAGTGTGATCGCGTCCACCAAAAGCAATACCTATTTCTGGAAAGCTATGAGAAGTTAATTCTCTAGCTAAACACATGGCCATTTGTCTGGGTCTGGTAACCGTTTGTTTTCTATTTTTTGAAGATAAATCATTAATACGAATTTTGTAGTATTCAGCAACTGTCTTTTGGATATTATCAATATTGACTAATTTATCCTGAAGAGACAGTAAGTCGTGTAATGCTTCTTTGGTAAAATCAATGGTTATTTCTCGCCCTGTGAACTGAGCATTAGCAATGACTCGTCTTAAAGCTCCTTCTAAGTCACGAACATTTGATGGAATTTTTTTAGCTATAAAAAATGCGACTTCCTGATCTAGCGCAACATTAACTAAAGCGGCTTTTTTCATCAAAATAGCCGCGCGCGTTTCCATATCGGGTGGTTCAATAGAAACCGGTAAACCCCAACCGAAACGAGATTTTAAGCGATCTTCTAAGCCGACGATTTCTTTAGGGTATTTATCGCAGGTTAAGACGACTTGATGTTTTTTTTCTAATAAAGAATTGAAGGTATGAAAGAACTCTTCTTGAGAGCGTTCTTTACCAGCAAAGAATTGAATATCATCAATTAGCAAAACATCAATTCGGCGATAAAATTCTTTAAAAGCATCAATAGAGTTTTGCTGTAAAGCTTTTACCATATCTTGAACAAAACGTTCTGAATGCAAATAAATAATATTGGCAGATGGGTTTTTTTCAATAATGGCATTACCAATGGCATGCATTAAATGGGTTTTACCCAGACCTGAACTACCGTAAATAAGTAGTGGATTATAGGCTTTACCACTGTTCTCAGAAACTTGTATAGAAGCCGCTTTTGCTAGTTGATTAGATTTTCCTTCGACAAAATTATCAAAGGTAAATGCTTTATTCAGATGGTTAGGTGTTGACTTCTTTGGTTCGGTATTTTTTTTGGCTGTTATAACGGACGATACAGGCGATTTTTTAGAACCAATTTCCAACTTTAAAACTAAGCCGCCGTTCGAAAATTCTTCAATTGTAGTGGTTAATTTTTTAAAATAATGCTGTTTTACCCAATCCAAAACAAAACGATTAGGTGCTAGCAGTGTAATTTGACCATCGCTGACTACTGCTTGTAGTGGTCTTATCCAAGTACTAAAATCCCCTCCAGGGATTTCATTTTCAAGTTTTGCTAGGCAGTTATCCCAAATTGAGCTCATTACGATAATGTAGTGTTGATGAAGTTAATAGCAAATATGCCGCATGAATATTGCGAGGCAATAAATAATTTTTACCAATTACCTGCACTATACAGTAATAAAACCTTACGCTACAGAATTGACAGATAATTAGGATTATTTTATCATCTGAGGTCTTTTTATCCGTTTTTGATAAAATTCACTTAGTAAGGCTCTATTCATGAAAAGAACATATCAACCTAGTAAAATCAAACGTGTAAGAACACACGGTTTTCGTGCAAGAATGGCGACAGTCGGTGGTCGTAAAGTATTAAATTCTCGTAGATCTAAGGGACGTGCTAAATTAACAGTTTAGTTCTTTGTTGTTGTGTGGCTGATAACGATTTCAGTTTTCCGCCGCAATTACGGCTGAAAAAACCTACCGATTATAAAAAAGTTTTTGCTAAACCAGTAAAGTCCAGCGATCAGTATTTTACACTGCTGGCTATCAGGAATGATTTAGATCATCCGCGATTAGGTTTGGCGATTGCTAAAAAAAATATAAAAAAAGCAGTTCACAGGAATCTGATAAAACGCACGGTACGGGAACACTTTCGAATACAACAGAATCTGGGCAGTATAGATATTGTCGTTCTGGCTCGCCGGGAAGCAGTCGATGCTCCTCTGGAATCATTAAGAAAGTCATTGGAAAAACACTGGCACAAGTTGGTAACCCGATGCGCTTCATGCTCATAGCCATTATAAAGTTTTATAGATACTTTATAAGTCCTTTGCTTGGCTCCAACTGTCGTTTTTATCCAAGCTGCTCAAGCTATTCCTTGGAAGCTATACAGCGGCATGGTGCTGTAATTGGCTGCTACCTTACACTTAAAAGATTATTGAAATGTCATCCTTTTCACGAGGGTGGCATTGACCACGTTCCAGAAAAATGGGGTAAGTAAGAATGGATAATATAAGATTCGTATTAATAGTTGTGTTTGCCATGTTAGTTATCATGCTGACGCAAGCTTGGGAACTGGATTACGGTCCAAAACCAGCGACCAGCACGGTAGCAACAACATCAGAAGCGGTTGATGTCGCTAAGGATGATTTACCTGCCACTCAAACAGCTAATGCAGAGTTTGCAAACACGACCACACCTTCAGCGGTTATTAGCGCAGCACCTGTTCGCCAAACGATCAAAATTAAAACTGATGTCATTTCAGTAGAAATTGATAAGCAAGGTGCAACACTGAGTAATCTGGATTTACTTGATTACCCTGTTGAAAAAGACAATGAGGTCGTTAATAAATTACGTGCACTGGTTGGATTACCCGTTGCTGAAAAAAATCATCAGCCGGTTAGATTGTTTAACAATGATCCAGAAAAATTATTTGTTGCTCAAAGCGGTTTAATTACTAACCCAGGTTCAGTTGCGGCAGCAAATCACTACAGTGTTTTTACGAGTGAAGCAAAAGAATACACTTTGCAACCGGGTCAAGATAGCTTAACTGTACCGTTAACATGGACTGATAATAATGGTTTAGTTGTGACTAAATTGTTTACCTTTAAACGCGGCAGCTATGATGTAACGCTAACACAGGAAATAAAAAATAATACTTCCAGTGTATGGACAGGCAGACAATACAGCCAATTGTTAAGACTGCCCAACCATGAAAATAAAGGCAATCTGTTAACGGGTGGTATGAGAGCTTTTGATGGTGGTGTTGTTTATACCGAAAAAGACAAATATCAAAAAGTCAGTTTTGATGACATGCAAAGCCATGATCTTGATGTTAGTACCCAAGGTGGCTGGACCGCAATGATTCAGCATTACTTTGCTTCAGCTTGGATACCACCAGCTGACCAAGAAAATCATTTCTACACCAAATCATTGAAAGACGGTAATTATGTTATCGGTTCTTATTCTCCAATGGTAACGGTTAATGCCAATTCATCAGCACAACTGGTTTCGCAACTTTATGCGGGTCCTAAAATTCAGCCGGTGATGGAAAAAGTTGCTAAAGGACTTGAACTGACGGTTGATTACAGTGTACTTACTTTTATCGGTAAACCTATATACTGGTTACTTAACCAATTACATGATTTAAGTGGTAATTGGGGTGTTGCTATTATGGGGGTTACTTTTTGTATTAAATTACTGTTTTTCCCATTATCGCAATCCAGTTTTAGATCAATGGCGAAAATGCGCAAAATACAGCCGCGTCTTAAAGAACTGCAAGAGCGTTTTAAAGACGACAGAATGCGTTTCAATAACGAAATGATGGCGATGTACAAAAAGGAAAAAGTGAACCCACTGGGGGGCTGTTTACCTATTCTGGTACAAATTCCAGTGTTTATGTGTTTATACTGGGTTTTGAGTGAAACAGTAGAATTTAGACAGGCGCCGTTCATTTTGTGGATACAGGATTTATCAGTAGAAGATCCTTTCTATATTTTGCCCTTAATTATGGGCATTACTATGAAAATACAACAAAGCCTTAATCCTGCACCGATTGATCCGATACAGGCTAAAGTCATGCGTATGTTCCCTATTGTCTTTACTGTATTTTTCTTGTTTTTCCCTGCCGGTTTGGTGCTTTATTGGGTTATCAATAATACCTTGTCAATTCTGCAACAATGGTATATCACTAAACACATAGCCACAGAATAATCGGGTGCTTTCACCAAGCTCTGATACCATTGCCGCCATTGCCACTGCTCAAGGTAATGGCGGTGTTGGCGTGGTGCGTATCTCTGGGCAATTAGTACCCACCATAGCGCAACAGCTTTGTAAGCAAGTGCTAACACCCAGATACGCTACTTATGTCGCTTTTACCGATGAACAGGGTCACGTTATTGATTCAGGCATCGCCCTCTATTTTCCTGCTCCAGCCTCTTATACAGGTGAACACGTTCTAGAACTGCAAGGTCATGGTGGAACGGTTGTACTCAATATGTTATTAAAAAGCGTGTTGGCATTGGGTGCGCGTTTAGCAAGACCCGGTGAATTTACCGAACGTGCTTTTTTGAACAACAAAATGGATTTATTGCAGGCAGAAGCCGTCGCTGATCTTATTGCTAGTAGTACTGAACAATCTGTTCGCTCTGCACAAAAATCAATGCAAGGGGTTTTCTCTGAACTCATTTATCAATTACTTGAAGAGTTGACTGAGCTAAGAACTTATGTTGAAGCTGCCATTGATTTTGTCGATGAAGAAATTGATTTTCTAGGTGATGGTATAGTTGAGAACAGACTACTCAGATTACTTACCAGCCTCACCAAAATTCAGCAAACAGCCCAACAAGGTCGCCTTCTGCGTGATGGCATGACCATTGTTCTGGCAGGTAAACCGAATGCCGGAAAATCAAGTCTGCTCAATTTTTTAGCGGGACATGAAGCGGCGATAGTCACTGATATTGCTGGTACTACGCGTGATGTACTCAGAGAGCGCATTCAACTCGATGGTATGCCGTTGCATATTATTGATACCGCCGGTTTAAGAGATAGCGATAATCCAGTTGAGCAGGAAGGTATTCGCCGCGCCCGTGCCGAACTGGAAAAAGCTGACAGAATATTAGTGTTAATGGATGTTAGAGAAAGTGATCATCAAGACTTGCTCAGTACATTACCAGCGCATATTCCAACGACACAAATTTTTAATAAAATTGATTTGTTAGACATATCGCCCTCTATCCAGCAAACCGAGGAGGGCACACAAATCTATTTATCTATTAAAACCGGAGCGGGTATGGAACTATTAACCCAGCACCTTAAAGACGGTGTCAACTTTAACGAGAGTGTCGAAAATGTTTTTATTGCCCGTAGCCGACACTTACAAGCATTGCAAGCCGCTAATAAATTTATTGCTGAAGCCCTAGAGCAATTACGAATTAATAAGGCGGGCGAGCTAGTCGCTGAAGACTTGCGACAAGCGCAACAAAGTTTAGCGGAGATAACCGGAAAATTTACCTCTGATGATCTGTTAGGGAAAATTTTTTCCAGCTTTTGTATAGGGAAGTAATCTAGTAAAACAACGGAAAACAAAAACAATAAAAGTCAATAAAATAAGGGTGTGTAGCGATACATGCCCTTTTTTATTTGCTCATTTTTACCCTTATATTACCTTTTCGTGTTTTAGAAGGGTCATCAACTATCCAAAAATCATCCTATTTCTAAGTTGTTTCAACATATCCATACGCTCATGAAGAATGGCAATAATACAGGGTAGCCTGCCTTCTTGATGGATATAGAAAATATAATGATGTTCGCACCGACTGACTAAAACTTCTGGATAGCGTTTGGAAAAAGTTCGCGCATAAGCTGTTCTGGCGGAAATTTCATAAAAACGGGTTTCTAGCAACTCGGCATAATGGATGGATTGTGTTTCGCCCCATTCTGTCAACGTGTAACGGGCAATATCTTTGAGGTCATCTTGTGCTGGAGTTGTTAGTTCATAAGGTAACATTAATTACCGCATTTCCTGATGAGTTTCTTCAAATATCTGTTTGACTGATTTTTTAACGATAGGCTCTTGTGCCGCTTTGAGGCGCGGTTCTAGAAAGGCTTCAAGTTGACGCAAGGCTTCTTCTTCATCGTCTGTTGGGATTTTTGGTAAGACTCGATCTAGCACATAATCTTTAATGGTTTGACCACGCAAACTCGCTATGGCTTTGAGGCGTTGATGTTGTTCGTTTGTTACGTCGATTGATAGGCGCATAAAGAAGACCTCTAATATATAGGGTTATGTTGGTTACTCTAGCACTAAAACAACATGAGTACAAAGCAACATTTGTTGTTTAGCCGTTCGTTCTTATCTAGTTTTTATTGGCAATGATTTAAAGTAATTTAGTAAAACAACCGAACATGCCTTTTTTATTTGTGTTATGAGTCATAATTTAAACCGCGTATCTGAGGTTTTGATAGACTGCCGATACTCAAAAGCCTTAGTGTACAATGTTCAACTTAACAAAAAGTAGGGTAATGACCTCAAAAGGCTAAAATTTCATTGTGTCTGTAAAAAGAAAGTGAAGGTGAAATTGGCAGATGGCAAGGAACGCACTATTCAGCACATGATGGCGACCAGTTTTTGGCATCCTGATGGTACACCGATGTCTGCGGCGCAATTTATGGAAGCTCTGTTTGGTCGATTGCCGGAATTTTTTAATGATGAGGACGAATTGCGTCGCTTATGGAGTGCGCCCGATACTCGCAAAAAATTGCTAGCCGGTCTGGCAGACAATGGTTTTGGGAAAGATCAGCTTACGGAGATGCAAAAAATTATTAATGCTGAAAACAGTGACTTGTTTGATGTGCTGGCACATATTGCCTACGCGTTAACGCCTATCAGTCGCCAGCAACGCGCTAACCAAGCCAGCGCTGCTATTAATTCTCATTTTAACTATAAACAGCAAGCCTTTTTGCAATTTGTGTTAGCGCATTATGTACAAGAGGGTGTAGAAGAGTTGGAACCCAGCAAACTTAAAACTTTGCTGAATTTAAAGTATCATCATTCTATCGCTGATGCGGTCACTGATTTGGGCAAACCCGATGAAATTGGTAAGGTGTTTAGCGGTTTTCAGCAATATTTGTATCAATAGTGTTTTATCTTTCAGCTCGATTTAATAAAGTGAGATATCCATGATTTTACAACCCCATGAGGCAGAGCAGTTCTATCGTATTTGGTGGCCATTATTAAGTTATGTCAACCAACAGGAAGGCTTAATTGCTGATTTCCCAAATAGTCCTGAAAATGAGAGCATTAAACCTGAAGATGCCGTTGTCGTTCGTGATAGGCTATGGGAATCCAATCAGCTTTTGCAAGCTTTCATCGACAATAATCCCGCTAAGTTATCGGCGGATGATCTAATGTTGGCAGCTAGTTGGAAAAACCGTGTTGCTGATAATTTTATCGTTATGAAACATTTAAAAAACCACAGCGTTTTTCTTCAAGAAACCGATAATCCAACGGTTTACGGCGTTATCGGTATTTATTCATCCATTGATGAAATGATACCTTTTAGCGTGCCTTTTATGGTTAATGCTGTGTTGCTACCGTTTGGCGATAAAATTATTAGTGACAGTTTAATAATGCCCTATCAAGTTAGATTTGGCAGTAATATGCGTAAAGGTTTTAACGAGCAATTACGCTATGCTCAAGAAGCCCAAGGTATTGTGACCGCGCTGAATTCAGTGATCCCAGTTCAAGCGATTATTGATGGTAATCAGAAAATTTTAACTGCTTTTTTAAAATCGCTAGCTAAACAGGGAATGAGCGAAAAAATGCAATCTGAACATTATGCCAATGTGAAAAATTTTGTTGATCTGTGTTTATCAGCAGCAGCGATACCACGTTCATTGTTAAAGCTGGACGTTTCAGATTTAGACAATTATTTTAAAACGAGTAACAAGAAACCTAATTTGGTTAGTTTTAAACGTCTGAATAAATTTTTATTTGAGTCTAATCGAATCGATTGGGACACCCATGATGAAATTCAGGCTTTCTTAAAATCAGCTAAGTCTCTTCTGTATTGAGTATCGCAATCAATGTTTTTTAGTTAACGCCAAAAATCCAGCCTTCTACTTGAGCCATAGCTTGTTCATGAGGAAGTAGTGATGGCTGAAAGTAAGGTGCTAACAAGTTGGCTCTATCAGTCTGCTGCATCCAAGCGGCGATGCTATAAGCATCGTGTTGATCGTTAGTTCGGTTGTCTATAGCAAACTGTTTTTTCCACAAGCTAGGGTAGGCTTCTACAACAACGGATTGTCCGCCTTTCACTGTCCAGCCATCAAATGGCCAAAAATGTACTGGCTTGGTTAGCTGTTGACGGATAAAAAGCAGCCACGGGATGCCTGCATGGGTAGATTTGGCAACTGAACCCGGTATATCAAAGTGGAAAACCGATTTTGCACCAC
>TBL_comb48_EPIDRAFT_1000077_pt1 | contig 69491 bp, 79 predicted proteins | sample TroBogEpilimnion_37_FD_10681 | JGI IMG/M metagenome (IMG submission 10681) | reverse complement strand
TCCGGTCTGTCCGGTTCCACCGGAATTACCGGTCATACCTGTAATAGTTGAGGTTGGACCTGAGTTGCCAGTCGCGCCTACAGCGCCAGTGGCTCCAGATAATCCAGTGGCTCCGGTCTGTCCGGTTATATTGACCCAATTTATATCAAGGATACCACCTTGAAGTTGCCATGTTTGTTGATCATTTTGAGTATAACAGGTCATGCCCTCGCGTCTACGAGTAGCGGGTATGGCATTACGAGCAGTCTCATCTGTTACTTCGTGACCACCACCTAAACCAAATTGGGAGTCATGTGTTGGAAAAGTGTCAGATAAAGCTGTTGGGGATATATACCCCGCGACCTCTACTCCACCGGGAAAATCACTCATTAGGCCACCACCACACTAATGGCTCCACCAATCGGATAGAATGTGCGGAAAACATTATAAGTTATAACCACACCATAAGTGTTAGTCACTGTGACTACATAAGGATTATTAAATGGGACATTCAAATTAGTGCTTTGATCTTTGAACGATGATGGAGTTCCAAAGGATACAGGGAAACATAGATATTTATACTCACTTGGAGAGGCTAAGAAGGAATAAACTCCAGCAAAGGAGGGCTGTAATCCACTAGCACGAAGTCCAGTAATTCCGGAGGCGTTTAGAGGATCTGTGGCACTTTCACCATAATAAACTCTATCATACCAAGAAATAGTGAAGCTACCAGAGAACGGGGAGCCGTGGGTATTAGTTCCGGTAATTGAGAAGGTTTCAGAACTAATACTAGTTTTAGTAACTCCCCCGTAGGTAGAAACATGAGGCGAGGTAGTTGAAATTCCAGTTGCCAATACGATTGAGGCTGTTATGTCAGAAATATCAATAGTGTTGGGTGAGGTGTTAGAGGCATTAGCAATGGTCCAAACAAAGGTCGGATTAGCATTACTAGTTGCTCCAACTTCCAAAGAGCTACTCTGAGAATCAATGAAGAAGCTTGAGAAGGAGGGTACGAGATATGAGCCACCACCTCCTCCGCCAGATTGGGAGTCCATAGGTAGTTGTGGCTCATAAATAAATTCTGTTCCTGACACGGCTTTTCCTACTCCAATTATCCATCTACAAGAGGATTGAACAGCCGAAAAATCTTCTGTTAAAACCCCATTGGCTCCAATGTATAAGTTAGATCCTTCGGTAAAGTGAGCATCAGGAATGGTATAAGTAGTGCCATATATTAAAGATATGGCCACAGTTTGATTAAGTGTCCCACTAGTTAGTGTGACCCCATCAAACCAAGGAGTGATAGCAGTATTTGTTTCTGGATGAATGGGAATGATCTGACCATTGTCATTAATCTCTACAGCCGTTGCAGCAGATAACGAGTCAACTCCAATTGGGTATCCTGGCTCAGTGACTACTATATTTACATTTGAAGAAGCTGCAATATAGGCCATACAAGAAATTATTGAGTTAAGAATATCAATAGAAGAGGAGCCATTATTTGTCACTTGGAAAGTAATAATATCTCCAACGGCAAGGGTTACTGTGCCCGACAGGTTTATAGTGGAGGAGTTAATTGTTTTGTCTGATGAAGCGGATAAAGCTGTAACTCCATTAACAATCATATCAACTTCAATCACACTTGGGGTCAAAGAAGTTCCGGTAGTTATTGCACCAGCTATTGAATAATCTCCAGCAGTCTGAATAGTAAATGATGTGGGTGAGGTTACATTATTTGTATAATCGAATTGTACAGAAGGTAAGGTGAGAGGTAGGGTCTTCCCACCCGATAAAGTCATAGTAGCTGTAGATTCTACTTGAAATCCGGAGTAAGTTGAAGTTGCAGTGATAGCATTTTGAACAGAAGTTAATTGGGTATTCATGGCCTCTAGAGCTTGCTGTTGATAGACTAGGATAGAGGCGTATGCTTTATTAAGATCGGTCATAGCCATCTGTGTAGTGACGGGAAGAGCCTGAATGTCAGGTCTAGCTAGGAAAACAGTGGCATCAAAAGCCTCTCCACTCCAACCATTATTAGAGTTATTGGGTTGCCAATTGGGGGTAGTGTCTGCATAAAGCTCTTTCGGAAGATTTAAAAGTCCATCACCGGGAGCCCAAGAAGAATTGCGAGTTTGTGAATCAATACGAATATAATTTGATAGGGTGCTATCACCTAGCGGATTTACCTGGGAATCAATAGACTGCCAATAATTTAATGTCCTATTGTTAACCTCAGAAATGAGAGAAGCATTAAAATTACTAGTCCATTCTCTCCAGAATTGAGAATAACGATCTACCTCTGTGGCATTAGCAAATTGGTCATAAATATAACGAAATTGAGAGTTAGCGGTTCTCCATTCAGGATGATCAGCTATGCTCTGAACCCCCACTGCAATGGCTTGAGTGACCAAACTCAAATGGGAAATGGGAACTAAAATCTGTTGTGGATAAGTAGCTAATCCATTGGAAGAAAGCACTATTGGGGTGGTTTCTGCTGAGATTGGAATAATAGAAAAATCTAAATCACTACCTGTGACTGTAGACAAAAAGCCATTAGCATAAGAATCCCATCTCTGGTTTCTAGGATAACCTAAAAGACTTGCTTCTATGAAAGATAGTCTCCAATAGAGGTTATTTAATGTTCCAGCATCAGTGATTGTTATAAAATGATCAATTAATGGTAAGCTCGTAGGGGAGGATTTTGTAGTCCCTCCGAAGGAATTGTAAGGAACATTTGTTGTTTGAAGCTGTGTAACTGTAGGCAGAATAATTTGATTATAAAGATCCTTGAACTCTGCAATCCATTGTCCCCCTCTAGCTGAAAGAGAGCGACTGAGGTATAAAACCCATACTGAAGTCAGATTTAAATCATAGCCAGAATCTACTACTTGTCCTAGATTTACATAAGATCCAAATCCGGTTTGTAGGGCTTGTCTACGAAGAGTGGTGGCTGGTGTGATGTCTGTTGTGATAAATGGGTCATTGGGTTCGTCAATAGAATCGTAGTCTGCATCTGTAGTTTTAGGAATAAAAGGAGTTAGATTAGAAATTAAAGATATTGCATTTTGAGCATAGTCGATAGGAGATAAAGAGTAATTAGACGCGATTGTTGAGGCTTTTGGAAGAGAGCCAACCATATCTGTATTTTGATTGAAGGAGGGAACAAAGATAGGTGTGTAGTTTCTGTCTGGATTTAAGTAAGCAGCCGCAAAATACTGATCTTTGAGGTTAGTTGGAGTAGCAATGATACCACCAAGAGGGGGGTTAAACAATTGCTGACCATAAACTAATCCGTCACTTCCAGTTACTTGAGAAGGATAGTTGCTCAATACATTAAAACTGGGTTTTTTAATTTGGCAATGACTGAAAGCAAAATTTGCATCAAAAGTGATCTTGCCTACTTTTCCAATATTGAAACCGTTAAATCCCCATACTAGATTTCCAAAAAGATTTGGGATAGAGGGGAGAGTGGGAAGATTCCAATTACAGATTGCTGCAATAAGTTTTGCTAAAGCATTAAGGATGCTTTGAATCATCGCTTTAAATCGGTTGATCATAGCAATAATCATCTGGGCTATTTTGATCATAGCTGAGATGACTGCTACTACTTCATCCATCAATTTCTTCATTTCTTTGATGAAGTCAATTACAGCTTTAGCATATTTGGCTGGTCTAATCGAATCTGAAAATTGACCATCAGTGCCTAAAACTTGTAGTTTTAGCCAAAGAGTAATTTTTTCATTTAGATCCTTTTGGATCTTTTTAGCCCAATCTGCGGCATCACCAATAGATTTTTCTAACTCTCTTCCTCTTTCCAAAGACTCATGATAATAATTCTCAGTTTTAGATGGAGAGGGTATTTGTTCCCTTGGGGGGTTTGGGCCTTTACAATTTATGTAAAAAATTGTGTTATCTGGGGTTGAGGCATCAGCCATTAATCACCATAGGGGGGAGTTTCAGCGGGGAACCCGGCACCAGTAGACATATTGGATTGGGGGGCCTCTATATTATGAGCGACAAGCATCTTTTCGATTTTAACTACGCTTTTGTTGACCATCATCAGCTTAGCTATGTTGCTAATTCGAACACCTTCGACAAAGATGTCTCCAGTAACATTCAAGTGGAGATTGCCTTTAATTCCAAGATCAACATCTCCATTAATTTCAAGCTTTATACCTTTACCCTTAGTGTTTCCAACCGTGGCTTCAATACCACCATCAAAGGCTGCGGTAAGACTTCTATCCTGCTGGTCCTTCCCAACGGCCATTACGATGCCTCCTTGGGTGTCTAGAAGCAAGGATTGACCATTCTGAGGGTTGGAGCCTATTCTAAGTAGGATATCGCGTACAGCGTGAATATCGCCGGATAAGCCGGTAGTGTCCATATTACCCACAGGGTTACCTGACCAAGCATAGGGTGGAGTTTGGGCTACAGTCTGGCCAGTTGTAGTAAGGTCGTGAAAACGGTAAGAAGCATCCCCTACTCCGTAAACAGGTCTGCCAGGATCATGAGAGTTTGGTCCGGACTTCACTGTTCCTTGTCCATCATTGTAACCATTTTTGATATGGCGTCTTCTAGCAGCGGGGTCTCTAGCCCCCATGCGAAGGAGGGTTCCCCCATCGAATGAAGCCCTTAGAGATACACACTCACCAGCTATTTTGGAGCCTGCATCTAAACTCCCTGCATCTCCAGTAGTTTTTAGTTTGGGGGTCTTCCAATATTGGAAAGTTCTGTCATTTATGGCATCCTTTTGGCCTCTGATCTGTGTTTTAACGGTTCTCGTGGCTGTGGGGAGAGTGGTGTCATCTGAACCTAAGCGAAGAACCGCACCTCCCATTGTGGTTAAATCAAGAGACTCCTCTTCATCCCTATTCTTTCCTATTGCAAGGCGCATACTTCCAGTTAGATGACCATCAATAGACCTACCAGCGCCGTAAGGGTGTTCATAGGTTCCGTTGTCCCAAGTGATATTTTCTTTTGGAACTGTAGATCCAATTTCAAATTGTAAATGGCCTTCTTTGGATACTTCAAAGCGAGTGGTATTATATTCATAAGGGAAACGAACAGACCAAGCAGAGGCAGCTAATCTGGCTTCACTTTGATCTGTCATTTTAGTTATGGGGAGATAGCCAGATTCTGTATTAGATCCAAATCTACCGGCCTTTGAGTAGGCGAAGATTTTAGGTTTAAGAACTTTCCCATAAGTAGTGGTATCAAAAGAGTTTGAACCTACTAAAGTGCCCTTAGAGGACTCAATTATCCATCCCTTTCTTCTGGGAGTTGGGCCTTCTTTTGTTGAGGGGCCTTTTACATTTGCATTGAGGCCCATGGAATCTGGATGATCGGAGTCCTGAGAAGTAATAAAGCTCTGGTCATCAAAGCTAATACCTTTAGTGGATTGGATGGCTGTTCTGTCAGCCCAGGAACTATTAGATAACCCGAGAAGGGTATCCATAGTGGTGGATTCCAATACTTCAAGAGGGAGAGGGAAGTCTAAAGCAAACTCCTGAATTTTTTCTGTATGTTCTACAATAGGTGCTAAATCTGTTGCACCACTAAAATAGCGATCTCTCTTAGCCCTATTAGTAGATGATAAATACAGAATCCACTCTTGAGTGCCATCGGGTAGGGTAAGGGGTAGAATGTCATCTGTAGAGGCATTAGGGCGGTTTACAGCACCCTGGAAGGCTAGCCCTGCATCTGTATAGGCTAGTTTTCTGCCAGTAGAAGATAATAGGGCTCTTCTAAAAGCATCTAGCTTTTCTCTTGAAAAATCTGAAGAAGTTTTATCCCACCCTTCATCCTCTTTCTCTGTAAAACCCGCTGTAAGGACTGAGGTTTTTTGGCCAGGGTACATCTTTCTAAAGATACCACGTTTACGATTTGTATACCCCGGTAGGGTGTCATTTGTTGTAATAAGTCTAGTTGCAATTGCATCAATACCTTTAGCGGTGTCCGATATTACCCAAGCAACAATAACCACTTCAGAATAAGAGCCTCTACTCTCTAGAAATGCCGCCAATCCCATGGCTCCACTGTCTGGCATAACTCCATCTGTTATTGTGGTAGAAGAAGAAAGTAATGGAAATATTTTTACTTCATATCTTAAATTAGTTCTTCTATCCTCTACAGTTAAGATTTTTAGCTCGTAGTCTACTCTTTTAACTTCTACTACAAATAAGTTATATTGCTCGTCTGAACGAGTCCTATCTGATATTGTGTATTTTTCTGGTGGTTGGTTATAAACATCCATTTATTAGCCTGGGGAAGAAGAAAGTGCATTATTAGATCCACCAAAAATATTTGAAACGGAGGTGGTAGAGGAAGCAAAAGCAGGATTAACAGCATATTGAACTTTGGAGAAGGCAGTGCCGGGTGACATATAGCCACCTAAATCAGTATTTTGAGCTTGAGTTGAAATGTTATTTCCAGAGTTATTAGCCCCACCAGACATGTAGTTAGAGAGGCCATCTGAAACTCCACTTAAAAACACTTGAGCTTTCTGTAAGGCATCAGGATTATTACTTCCTCCAGATATTGTTGCAGTGGAAGAGGGCATGTAACTCCCCACAACAGCATTATTTTGGATTTGTGTACCAGTCATTATACTATTACTATAATCCATCTCGAAAGAAATAACATTAGATTGGTCAAATGCTACTAATTCTTGGTTCATGACATCATTAAGAGCAGACGAAGATCCCCCATTTATAGGTATTGCGAGTCCTGCATATACAAAAGCACTAGCATTTTGGACTACTTTAACAGGAGCTTGAGTTCTTAAATCTAAGTTGTTGCTTGTATTTGTTGTAAAATCAAAAATAGCTTCTGCTAAAGGTGTGTATCTTCCCCAGGCAAAGGGAGAGATAACTTCATATCCTTTTTCATCCGTGTAAGGCTGGTAGGTTCTAATTATATCCAACAAATTTTTATCCTGAGGCACTAGTGTCTTAAGCTGTGTAACAGGATTCATTTTCCCATCAAAAATACCGGGGTCATTCTGAATACGCCAATTAGAGGTGGGGCTATCCGGCATTGTTTCAAATATTGTCTTACTTCTTGTCTTAATATAAGTGTTAATAATATTATCACTTGCAGTTGGAGGAATAGGGCTGGGTAGGGTATCTGAAGTACCTGGGCCTATCGGTTGTGTGTTGGAAACAGTAGATTGAGGAGAAGGTGGAGTAGTGGAGGCGAGTGTGGTAGTAGAAGATGAAGGAGCCCCATAAACAAAAGCGTGTACAAGATTGGGTTGAGAGGTGTAAACTATTGAGTCTACATTATTTATTTTTTGAGGGACTCCTTTCTGTGGCCTTTTTCTTATATAGTTACAAGTTAAGGACATATCCGCCCTACCACCAACATTATAGGAAAGCGATATGGCAGTTATGTAAGCATACATATCCAAGTGGGGTATAAATATTGGGAATCCCAATCTCAATTCTGGTCTCATGGGGATTGTTACATGGTATACTTTAGCATTTTTGTTGGCTTTAGCCAATTCCATAGCGGCGAAGGCCGTTAAAACAGAGGCATTGTTTCCCAAAAAGGATATGGTCTTCACTGACTCATCTCTTATGCCAAATTTTCTTAGTAGATTAACATCAGTAAAGCTACCAATAGATTGAAATTTATCAATATTAATTCCCAACCCTTCTGGATAAAAACTACCTTTAACCGTCATTCTTGTTCGTCTAATTCCGGTTTCATCCTCCATATAATTTTCTCCTAAAATTTCAGATAAGTTTATTATATAGGGATTAGTTGTTGGAGTGAGATTTTCATTTGGAATTTTTGAAGTGTCGCCTATAACTGTACAATCCAAGTTGTAGGCTGGTGGCTTAACAACAATATTACCATCCAAGTCTTGATATCCCTCATAACCCATAGTTTCAATAATTTGTTTAAATCTTTCAAGCCTGGAAGTAATACCGCTGGAGTCAATTAAATTTAAAGTCCCAATTGACATTTCTGGCAAGTGCTTGTTTATATAAGCAACATTTATGTCTTTTGCTGCATCTTCTGGGCTAGTATTTGATAGTTTTCGTTGTCCCTCAATAGCCCATGGATTTACAGGGTCATAAAGAAGATCATCGGTTGGCACAGTTATGGGTTTAGTCCATCCAAATACATGAATATATTTTTTTAAACTCTCTAATCGAGCTTGCCAATTAGTTATAAAATCTTTTTGAACTCCATAAAGTTTCAAAGATTCTTCAAATCCACTTTTTAAAAATCCACTGAAATCCATGGCTCTCCATAAAACATTGGCCAGCATTTCATAGGGGGTTAAATAGGAGTCTATAGTTTTAGTAGCTCGTTGCCCCGCAGAGGAAAAGCTTAAAAAAGCTGGGTGTATATCAACTTGCATCAATTCTAACCAACGCATATTCCCCACTATGGAAATAGCAACTTCCATAGAGGTATTAGTCTCATTATAATCAATTGACCTAATCATTCCATTGAATACTCTTCTATAAATAGTGTTACCATTTTTGGCAAAATAATAATTTTTTGCATAAATTCTAAGCTCACTCATGGGTTGTAACATAAATCCACCTCCTGGAGCTAGAAATAAGGATTTTGATCCATTAGGTATAGATAAATTCACAGAACCAGAGGGCATCAAATTATCCACACCATAGTTACAAGAAATGGCGGTAACATAATCATTAAAATTTACTATTACATAATTAGTTGAAGGGCCTTTTAAATAATCATTTTTAAAATATGGCACTCCTTCAATGTACACAATCATATCAGGACTAGACTTGATTATCTCTCGGCCCTGAACTGATTGAAGAATATTTCTAATTTCTGTCATTTTATGAATTTCCTGGTGAGAAAGAAGAACTGTAAGAAGTGATTAAATTTGCGGAAGGATTAATTGGTGTTGAGGAAAAAGCTTGAGTAACTCCAGTAACAGGATTGACTGGTTGAGTTGTGAGGGAGTTACCTGTGGAGTTAAGAGAGGCTATTGTGTTAGCTGTTTCATTAGCTCGTATAATATTTTCCACCACTTCTTGGCTATGTCCCCTATAAACATTATTAGGAATTGGGCTTCTCCATGGAGAAGTATTGGAGTAATCCTCTTTCCAGGCTAAAAACCCTAAATCAAATTTTACTAAATATGGGTTTTCAGCAGAACTATTAAAAGACATGGTGGTGAACATGCCCTTCCATATAAAATTTCCAACTCGTATTTCTACATCTTGATGGCATTTTATTCTTTTTCTCGCATAATCAGCGGCTAGCGGATCACCTTGAGTTACAGCACTGCCCTCAAAATAATAACCGTTATTCTCAAACACATTCATTAACTCCAGGCCATTTCGATAACTTAAAGTATATTCTTGAAGACTATCGGATAATCCTGTAGTAACATATTGACCTCCAGTGGTCCCACTTATATGAAGATCAATGGTGTCTTCCCCCCACACACCAAACTGCCAACCAGATCGAGTCATAGAGTGAGAATCTAGAGTTTGATGAGCAACTGAAATAGTTTTGGGGTTTATTAGAAAACGGTAAACAAATATTGATCCATCTAATTGAGGAATGCGAATAGTCATGAAATCAAGTAAAGGAGGAAGAGCATTTGATACAGATACACTACTATCTGACCAATCCAACTGGATTGGTATAAGTCTCTTTTCTCCCCTGATTGGTAGTATACCCAATTCTTGAGAAGTGGAGAAATTAGTGCCGAGTGGGAGGAGTGGATTTGTCATTTTTAATCAAAAGTATCAGTGTTAACAGGAGCAGTTCCTGGGGCTGGATAAAAAACCTGAGATATACTTTTTTGAACCTGAAAAGTAAAATCAAATTTCCAATGAAATGGGTGTTCTGCGTCCATAACCCAAGAGAGAGTTTTAAAATAACCATGGTATATATTACTTCGATAGTGTAGCACAACATTCCCTTTAACCATTACATCATTCACTCTAGCCTGTCTAGTGTAACTAGATCCACCATACTTTTCTGACCATACAGAATTCTGAATTTGGGATCTTCCAATAGTTTGAGAACTATTGTCATAATTCTGATTAATGTAACGGATGATTCCATTATTCCTAAAAGTAGCTAGTAATTCTATAAAAGCATCTTGAGCGGCAACCTTTAGGGGGCTGTCTGCTTCATTTAAAGAACTAAGTATATCAGCACCATATTGACCAGAAATTGAAGATGGAGATTTATTGCCATAAGCATCGTGAGCAATTTGATATAAACTGTTATCTGCAAGTGAGCCATCTAATGACATCATATCCGTTACACCAGTTCTATTTAAGAATATTCCAGTGGACCCGGAGCCAGTAATTGTATCCGGTTCCATGCCCCAAAAAGTCATGTGAAAACCAGTACGTGTGTTGGATTTGTTAACTATGTGTTTCATACTGATATTAAAATCACTTAAACCACAATTTAGGCGTATAACTAATGGATTTGTGCCCCCTGCCTTATTAGGAAGAGGTTGAGTCATGTCGAATTCTTTTAAATTAATGGTGAAATAAGCAGGAGATGACAGCAATAAACCACGATTTCCAATGAGTGTAGCAGGATCTTTATACCATGGAAGATTATCAATTCCATCTGTAATAACCAATTCCTGATTTGTTAATGCGGACTCTTCAATTTGAGGTTCAGAAACATCCTCCCATTTGACCGCAATAGGATCAACAGTGTCATCTGGTGGAACTACAGAGGGTAGAGGCTTACCCATATTGGCATTTACTTTTTGTAGATATCGAGGATCTGCTTTCCCTTTTCCTGGAGGATTTGTAGCCGCAAAAGCAGCATCAGCCGCCGCCGCCGCCGCCGCTGTAGCCTCGTCCAAAGTCGCATGAGAATTTCTACTTTTTATATAGGCATTAGCTCCTACATATCCATTACTACTATAACCTAAGATAGCTGCATCTTGTTGCCATCCAGATTTACTAAAATAAGCTAAATTGTTTAACATAATAGTGCAAGCTGCTTTAGTTTGACCCACTATACTAGTATCATATGGCCCTAGCCCTGCTGTGTTATCCCAAGTGCTTTTTTCAATTTGAAATAACCCTTTAACATTGGTATTGGAGGTAGCTGAAGTGCTTAATTGGGCGTTCTCTGTAAGAAGAATTCCAGTCATTAATTTTAAATCCAGACCTTTAAAGGTGGCTACAACTCCCTCAATAAGAGAGGCAGCAGAAGTAGAAGATGGTGTAGTCATATTGCTTAATCCTTACTTTAACAAGGATAGAAGATTGGGAGATTTATCTGATATTTCAGTAGATGTAGGTTTGGCTAATTGACCAGGAGCTTGTTTTAGGGAAGAGCTTGTAGGGCCAGCAGTGCTAGCTCCGACATTATAACTGTAATTTTGGACATAAGCCACATTGAGAGTTTCTGCTAAAGTTTTTGCTAATTTTCCGCCCTCTATACTAGTTATTCCTCCTGCTTGATCTACCGCTTTATCAGCCATTAGAGCTATTTCTTGAGCCTTTTTCATGGCCTCAGCCTCAGCCCCAGGATCTTTTAAAGCTGTACCTAGGAATGCTCTTCTGTTTGCCCACTGCTCGGGAGAGAAGTCAAGGGCTAGTGCATCGCTACCAGCACCAACTACCCCCTTTTTTAACTCAGCTTGAGAAGCAGCAACCCTGTCTGCTTCTTTATCTCTTTGTTCTTTATCCCTAATAATTTCAGCATCAGTTTTTGCTTTATTAATCCCTTCTTCCGCAGTACCCGAACTAGTTTTTATTCCGGCTCTGAATGCTCTTCCTTCTTGCATAATTTCACCAGTATAATCATCATATACCTCACCCTTTGATATTTTCTCTTGTAGTTTATCTATGAGTTCAGCTTCATCCTTAGTGACACTGCCACCTTTTTCTCTGATATCCACTAAATCTTTAAAATCTTCTAAATTCTGTTTATGATGAGCAGCATCTACTTGGTCTAAATCTTTAAATTCTGGATTAGTAGCAGCATCTTTTAAAATTTGTCGGCCATAATCAACATTAAATCCTTTTTTCTCAACTTCTGCCATTGCCTCTTTGCCTTCTTCTTCTTTACTACCAAACCAAGTTTTATTAAACCAGTCAACAACAACAGTCAACATTTCAATAATTTTATCAAGCATAGCTTTTAAGGTATTTTTTATAAATTCTAAAGGATTTAGAATAACTTTGAAATTTTGTTCAGCTTTTTGTTCCTCTTCTTTTCTTTGAGCATCAGTTACAACTCCAGCTAATTTTCCAAAATTGCCCTGCCTCATAGCCGCTGCAAATTCTTCAGAATCTTTTTGTTTTTGGGCAGGGGTTCTAGCTGCAAACTTTTCTTCAACTTTTACTTTAGCTGCTGCAATTTCTTCAGGTGTTCCCTTTTTACCTTTTAATTCTTCCTTCATCATGGCTTCTTTTTTTGTATCTTCAAAAGCTCCCTCGGCTTGTAATAGAGCATCCTTAAGGGTAGTTGCAAGAGTTTCTGGCTTAACTCCCATCATCTTAGCTTTCTCACCAAATCCATAGTCAGCTAATATTCCCTGCATCTTTTCAGGATTTAACACATCCATCAAGTCACCACCTTCTCCACCTTCTCTATTTTTCATAAGGGTGTTTATGAGAGATATATTAGCGGCCATCTCACTTCTAGGGGTTTTTCCTAAATTTTGTGCCGCTCCTGCCATTGCTAAAGCACCAGCATTTCCTTCTTTACCAACGGCTGTCTCCCAAGTTCCTGCTGCTAACTGTGCTTGTTCATATTGAGAGACAAATTGACCCAACTTTTCATCTTTGTGATATTTATCCATAAAAGCATGTCGCTCTCTTGGTGAGAGTGTTGTTAAATCAACTCCAGTGGCCTTTGTAAGCTGTCTTCCAGCTTCATTAGCTTGCTCACGATAACCTCTTGCTAATCCTCTTCTGTCTTCTTCTGACATTTGACTATAACCAAAAGCTCTTTGTTCATCAGTTTTGTCCCCACCAATAAGTGATCCTACCATTTCTTGGATATAGTCAGCGGTGTATTTTCCGGACCTTCCCATAGCGGTAATTATGATAACTGTTTCACTCATAGTTTTGTTAAACCTACTAAATTGGCCAGCAATATTATCAATTATTCCTAAATATTTAGTGGTTGATACCCCCGCAGCAGTTACCCCCCTATTAATATTTATAAATAGATCCTCTGTCTCGCCAAAAGACATATTAAATTCACCAATGGCCTTAACTGTCAATGCTACCGACTCTTCTGGTGCCATCCCGAGATTATGACCAAAATAATTGGCATTTCTCATAATTCCGCCCATCATTGTAGTAGCTCGTCCCCCCTTTAATTCAGCAAAAGCATTCTTATTTCCAATGGCACTAACCCCAATACCATTTTCTACTAGAGCTTTGACAGTGGCCATATTTTTTTCATAATTTAAGCCCATAACACTACTCTCAAACCAATCTTTACCAGGAACCAGCCCCCCAGGACCAGCACCTCTAGCACTAAGTTGTTCTTGTAATTTATTATAGGCTTCTCTAGGTACCACACCAGTTCCTAGTAGACCACCTTTACCTAGGGCTTCATAAGTACCTTTTCTTCTATCTCCTACAGCACCAAAAGCAGCCAATAACCCTCCTATAGCAGTAATAGCCATTCCTATTGGGCCTAAAAATTTGGTAATTCCCATCATGGAACTCATTCCAATACCTTCTGTAATGGACCCTCCACCTTGAGCAAACATTTTAGTTAAAGTTTGTCCTTTTCCTCCTTCCACCCTTTTAGCCATAAGTCTATTTAACATAGAATCAGCAAATCCTTTAGCCGAGTGGGGGTCAACTCCGGACTCTAATTGAGCTTTCTTTAGTGCGGCTTTTCTCTCTTCTTTTGTTCCAGTGGACAAAATATTTCTTATTTCTTCTTGTTTTGCTTTTCCTTCTCCACTTTCCATACTTTTTTTAACTTCTGCTGACTGCACTTTCATCTTGTGCAAAGTAGTAGTTAAATTTTTAAATCCGTAGGAATCCATTATCTTCATGGTGCCTAAGGCTCCGCCAAATATACCTGTCATAGAAGAACCGAAACCTTCCATAGCCACTTTGCTTCGTTTAAAATCAATAGTGGATATACTTCTACTAAAGGATTTAACTTCATTGGATGCTTTTTCTAATTCTTCTTTTAGCTCAGTAACTTGATCCGGGTTGAGTGCCTCTTCTGTCATATCTTTTACATCTTTGACACTTCCCTTCAATTTATTAAATTGACCTTGAAGGATAACTATCTGCTTATCGAGCTTTCCAGCAGACACAGAGCTTTCATCCATTTTTGATTTTAAAGTTTTTGCTGCTTCAATTTGTTTCTCTAAGGCTGCTGCGGCTTGAGTGTTTGTTGCTCCAGCCATCCAATTAATTCTAGACATAGCTTTAGCTGTGGTGCTAAGATTTTTTAATTTATCTTGCATTGAATCAGCTTCATCCAGGGTATCTTCTAATCTTTCCCCTAGATTTTTTAGCTCTTTTCCCAATAATTTAGCCGGTTTTACAGAATCCCCTAATGCCTCAGCAATTTTGGATATAGACTTATTAACTCCATCTACATTTTCAGATAGAGTTCTAACAACAGCGTTTAAATCTTTAATTTGTTGGGCATTACTGGCCATATTACTCCATCTCTACAGCAGACTCAATAGTATCCTTTAAAATCTCCTTGTTGATCTGGTCAATTTCTTCTAGGGCCTTCTGGAAGAATCTCTTTTCTACATCTGTCATAACCGAGACATCAGGTAACGACTCATATAGTCTATCTTCAATCTTCTGGCAGTGAACCATCAACACTTTCCACAAAACATTAACGGTTTCCTGACCCCAACCCATAATTAGATCCCTTAAAACTGGTCTAATATTGCCTTCTACTCCAGTCATCGGATTAACGATGAAAATAGAGTTGGCATCTTTCAAAGACCAGCCATTAACCCAACTAATGGACCTGGATAGCACTTCGCACTTGATACGAGTTACCCAAGCATGTCCTTTTAGTTCCTCAGCCGAATAGAGAGCTTGAATTTCAGCCTCACTGGGGATATTTGCCAGACGAAGGTTAATAACCTTACCCCCAACCTTTAAGGTGATCATTTCTTCGGTATCTTCAATACCAAAGCCTTGTAAATCAGCAATAATTTGATCTAAAGTTAACACTATCTCTGGTTTAGGTTCTTCTGTTTCAACTTTAACTGTTGGTATTACTTTTCTTTTCCTACCGGCCACAAAAGTCTCCTTCTAAAAGTGGTTTAATATCACTGTTCTGTAAATTACAAATATTTTGACCAGCGGTTCTGAGGAGGACCACTTTCCTGGTCTAATAAAAGTTGCTTCTGTTGATCTAATACCCAACCATAGTTCTGTTGTTTCAATAAAGCTTCTTTTTTCTTCACTTCCACCGCAGTTCTGATAATATAGGTGCTTTCATCAACCTCATCCAAGGCTCTTCTTCTCTTAGCCAGTTCTTTCATCTGTTTTATCTTCTCATTTTCCATTCTTATTTGAGTCTGGTGGAAAGCATTCATCAGTTCCTCATGCTTATCCCCTTCGGACATGCCCTTCATCTCTCGCATAAGCCCTTCTACCGAACTATCTTGATGGGAGTGGCCATATCCATCATTAAAATTCTGTAACTCTTTAACATTCATAAAATTAATGAGTTCCATCCATGGGTCAATGGAGTCAGACCTCAAGCTAGTCAGAGCTTTGTTAATGGCATTATTATAGTTATCCGCACCAGTTCCTACGAAAGCTCTGGCTATTGTTCCAGCATTTTGAGCGTTTTCTAACCTGTTGATAGTATCCATTCTTGAAGAAGATAGAGCCGCCCACAACATAGTATGGTCAGGAATTGATAGCTGTCTGAGTTTTAACCCATCAGGTAGGGTTATGGTCTTTGGTTCAAGGTGTAATTTGCTGGACCACAAATTAAAAGAAGCCTGGGTAGATACAAAGGCTGAAATATAAGGAAATAAACTCAAATCAGCTAGATTAAGTTGTAAAACTGCCCTCAAAACACTATTTAGCTCAACCATATCCAGGCTGTCGATCTCTTCTTGAGTAAGGGATGTAGTATGAGTGAGTGTGGTCTCAATTCTCTCAGTTTCAGTCGAGTACCAAGTATCAATTTGTTTCTTTTCACTGAAAGACATGGCTTTGGCCCATCCGACTCGCTTACCATTAAGAAGTAAGGGGCGAACTCTAGCTCCAAACATGAGAATTTCAACCATGGCATCAGTTACCTTGATCTTAACTTTCTCAGCATAGGCGGAACTCTTAATTGCCATGCTTCCATTACTAATATCATTCATTAAGTCGTTGCCAATGCTCATTGCAACTCCTCAACTTCAGCTTTTGTTTGGAGTAGAACACCTTTATAACCAGTTTGTTTGAGTAGCTTTTTAGATAACTCCTGCTCTTCCTCCAGAGCCTCTTGACCATAACGACTAGCGAAGTTAGCAGAGGCATCATCAGCCACTTTGTCCCTGGCTTTCTCTTCTTTATCTAACATATCTTTATAGTCCATGGCATCTGGTGCAGACCAAGTTAGAGGTGCCGTGAACAGGCGTCTTGCATCTTGAGAACCCATGTAAATCATGTGAAGTCTCTCTTGAATGGGGATAGGAAGAGAGACTATAACCTTGAAAGCCTCTTCATAAGTCATAATCTTTCCAGATACTTCAGATAAAGCGGCAGCAAGTAGCTCTTCTCTATTTCTGGGTTGACCTATGGCCTCTTTCCAGGTTAGACGGTGGAATTTGAATTGGTGTTTGCCCAATTCTACCTCTATGATGTCCTTTACATGTGGGATCATTAATCGTCCGATCCAACTCCAGGGGCTACTTTAGCTGATGGGGCTGTTGGAGTAGGGGAAGGCACAGGTAGGGGGGTTGGGGCGCGACCAGAGCCACCAATGCTAGTATTAGTATTTACAGTGTTGGTTACTGTATTACCCTCACTTGTGCTAGTCACTGACTTAGTGGCAGTGATGATAGGACTTTGGTCAACCTTATTAAAGGTGGATAAGGTCACTAAGGCACCAGAAATGGTGAGTAGTTCGGTAGTAAGCTTCTGATGAAAATAGGTAATGGCTAGAATGATGGCTAGGAAACCAACAACCAAGGCTAGTCCAGCGGCTACGGCAAGAAATGCACTGACTCGTTCCGGAGTGTCTTCTCTGATGACTGATTGCAAATATTTTATAGGTGTAATGATGTTCATCTCAACTCCTTTGATCCTCATCTTAGGGTTGAGAATATGGTTATCAGAATTTACTGGACTTACACATCGCACCGAAAAATTAGAGTTTTTTCCAAAATTAGAGGTGTTTAGGGGGTGTCAGGAAGTGGTCATACTAGTAGAATCAGTAACTTACATGCAAGAGGTCCTGAAAAAACCTTGAAATTTCTATAATAAGCTATAGCAAAAGACAACAGTCTTGAAGCGAATAGAAAAGAGTAATATATTTATTATTTATTCTTTATCTTTAGTGAGCTAGAAAAGTGACCAGGACTTTTTGAACTTCCAGAGCTAAAATGAGTATAAGCTCTTTGAGGATGTTTTTCGGATGACCCACCAGACTACTGAATTTCTAGTCTACCCTGTCTCTAAATTTGAGGATATGGGGAAAGTCTTTCCAAAGCCTCTATCTTTCTACAAAAAGAAAGAGTTTCACCGTAAAAAATCCTGTTGGTCTTCCGTGGAGTGGTGGGATGGTTGTGTATTTGCTCGTGGGGCCACACTTAATGGCTGGGGTTCTCTAAATAAAGGGATTGATCCTATTCAACGTAGGGAAACAGATTACCACATTGAAGATGGGAGAATTTTCTCTAACACAGAATTCTCAGATTCCGAATTTTCTCTTAGAAAACAGAGGCACCGCAAATCCCTAGGGATTCAAGATGATGGAATTGAGGAGGTTGCATCTCTTTTCTTTCTATATCAAACTATTTGGAACTACTTGGTATTCCAGGATCAGAAAGGAACTAAGATTCAGATTGGGCTACTTCAAACTGATCCCATAATGGCTCAGCATTTCTCAGAACAACCCTTTTACGCCAAGAAGATCCTCCGAGAGTATGTTTCCCGCCGAAAATTGGCAAAAGGCCCTCTAAGGCACAAAAAAGAGCATAGATTAGGCTCCATGCCTCTTGATCTGACCTTACATCCGGCCCTAAAAGAGCAGGTAGCTGATTACATGGCCTCCTTAGGTAGTGACTTAAGGAGAGTTATAAATTGTAGATTGGTTAGAAAGTCAAATAAACGTTTCCTGCTCTGCTTTACATTTACAGTTTCTGATGTAATTCGTGAAGTTGTTAATGATGATGGTGATCCATCCATCAATTTTTGTCGTGATCCAAGACTTGTAGACATTGGAATCTCCTTCTCAAATAAAGGGATGTCCATCGTAGTTCAAAATGCTTTTGAAGATAGAGAATTCTACTGTGTTAAAAGCGATTTGTTAAAAAATACGGCCCAATTTATTAACAAATTTTTAGAAAATCTGAAAGGGAAAACCAGATCCATTGGTATGGACTCAACTTTCCCAATCACAGGTCATCTACTTGAAGTTCGTAAAGAACTATCTCGTAGACTTAAGACTCTGGCGGCGGTAGGTGCTACGGAGTTTTATTTATCACCAAAACTCATCTCATTTGGTGAGCAGTATCCAAGTGGAACACCCTTTTATGACAAATGTCACTTGAAGGTATGGGAGAAAAAACTTCTTTCTCCTCACGAGGATTTTGCTATGATTCAGGGATTAACGGGAGCGCCGTGTCTTATCAAGGTGTCTCAGGGAAAGCTTATTACCTCAACTGGTAGTGAAGTTAACCCTGAAACCATGGCCAATCACGCCCTCCTACTTGCTTTGGCGAAAAGAGATATGTGGCACGGTGCCACATTCTTAGATCGTGGAACATGTCGCACAGTCCGTAAAGGGTTGGATCGCCGTAAAGAAAAGCTATAGCAAAAGACAACAGTCTTGGAAATAAAAACCTTAGTTACCTAGGCAATTTGAGCATCATCAACTCAGATTTGCATCGGAAAGTGGCTGCTTTGGCAGATAACCCCCATAGGAATAGAGGTTCAATAAAAATGAGAGGTCAGATGGAAATAGACCGATCACCCATAACAGTTGGATATCATTTTGATCTCCTGCTGAGTATTAACTAACTACTTGAAGGAATATTTATGGCCGAATGCCCTATCTGTCGTAGCAAAGCATCCTCAAAATATAAGGATACCCCTTACTGGGACTGTCCTTTTTGTGGATGTTGGTTTCAATCTCCTATGCCTCCCAAGGTATATGAAGCAGACCACGAAAAGGATAGTGAGGGTGGTTTTACGGGTCATCTCATGTCAGACTATGAGAAAGACATCAACAAAGCTTTGGCCACAAATATTTTCTCTCGTTGGTTTAGTGGCCCTATAAAGACTCTAGACATAGGAGCCAAATATCCTTATTTGGCTTACTGTTTTAAAGAGTTAGGATGTGAATCTTATGCTATGGACAATATTGAAATCGTGCCGGAATATTCTAAGGCACTAGATGTTCCCATGCTTATGGCTGATTTTGAAAATATATCTGAGGAGCAAATTGCAGAATGGACCCATACAGATAAATTTCAACTAATTACCATGGTTCACATGTTCGAACACCTCTACAACCCTCTTGCTGCCCTAAAGAAGATGAAGAAAATGCTGACTGATGATGGTGTGCTTTTCCTTCGTCTTCCGCAGCATGATGTGTCTGGATTTGAAAGAGATTTAACCACAGGGCACTACACAATTCACCCTTTCTTTCATTCTCTAACTAGCCTTTTAGAACTTTTAGTTCAAGCTAAAGACCTATTTACCATTGAATGGGAACGTCCTATGGAGGGTGGAGGACAAAGAGACCTAATTCTCAAGCCCATCAAGAAAAAGCCTGAGATTTATGTTGGTATGATTGTAAAAAATGAAGAACGTGATCTTCCTAAGTGTCTAAATACTATCAGAAAAGTTGCTGATGGTATTGTAATTGTGGACACTGGGTCTACTGATAACACTGAGAGAGTTGCTAAAGCTAATTGGCCTTCTGGAAAGAATCCAATGATCTTTACTACTTACACAGAAGCCTCAGAGAAGGATGAAACAGGTGACTGGAAACTGTGGAATTTTGGTAAAGCCCGAAACCATTTTGTGGACATTATTGAGAATAAAACCTCAGCTAACTATTTGATTTGGATGGATGCTGATGATACTCTTGTTTCTCCTCCTAAAAATCTCAGAAGAGTAGTTTACTTGAATGAATATACGGTCTTTGGATTCCAAATTGAATCCGGAGACAGATGGGTTCACCATCGCATGTGGAAAACTGGTAATGGTATTCACTTTGAAGGAGCCATTCACGAGTATCCTGTTATTGGTGATCTTCCTACTATGATTTTGAGTGATACTGTCATTCATCACGATCCAACTCCTGCTACTGGAGAAAATTCTAATGCAAGAAATCTTAGAATTCTACTAAAGGATCATGAGACTGCTCCAACCTCTAGAAGTGTTTTCTACCTAGCCAACACCTACAAGGATGCATCTAATTGGCTTCCCGCTGTTAAATATTATGATGAGCGCATTAAAATGGGTGAGTTTTATAGAGATGAATGGCTATTTGCCTATCTTTACAAGGCTAGATGTGAAAGAGCTAGTGGTGACACTGACACCTCCATTAAAACTTTACTCGAAGCTTTAAGTAAAGAGCCATCTTGGGCCGAATTTTGGATGGAATTAAGTTATATTTACATGGCTCAAGGTAAAATTGCTGAGAGTCACGCTATGGCTCTAGTAGCTTCGGCAAAGACTCCCCCTTACACTGCTCTTTGGAGAGAAAGTAATAAGTATGCTGATCAACCTCTAAGAATGTTATCTTTCTGCTCAGAGTATTCAGGGGATATTGTCAATGCTTTAGCTTGGGCCAAGAAAGCTAAGACTGCCATTGGTGTTCTTGATGTTGAATGGGACAATAGAATAACCATGCTAGAGAGTCAGCTTGGATCAATTAACAAGAGACAAATAGCCCTCGTTAGACCTGGAGCCATCGGGGATGTTCTCATGACTTTAAATTGTATTCCGGAACTCAAGAAACTTCATCCGGAATGTGAGATTTCCTATTACTGTCACAAGTCTATAGGTGAAAAACTCAGCCCAATAATGAAAATGGCCGGTGTTGACAATGTATTTGACTATAATGTAGATATTATTGACCACGCTAAATGTGATAAAGTAGTGAACCTGATTGGTTATCCTGTGCAAGCTGAAGACTACCCTAATAACCCTATGAAGCGTCATTTAATTGATTACTTTGCTGCGGAGATGGGGTGCAAAGAAAGTAATATTTTACCTCTAAATCTTAAATTGCCTAGAGTAGTGGGAACCCCTAAAAGATATGCAACCATTCACACTAAGGCTGGCTGGTCTGTTTACAAAAACTGGGCTCAAGATAGATGGGAAGAGGTAATAAAACTTAATCCTGACATTGAATTTTATCAGATTGGTGCAGAAAGTGATCCAAGGCTCCTCGGAGCAACTCAAGATTTTATGGGTAAAGATTTGATGACTGGTTTGGCCCTGATTGCTAATGCTACAATGCATGTAGGAGTTGATTCCTTCTCCAACCATGCTACTCACCTATTTGGCACTCCAGCAGTCATCCTATGGGGATCTACTCAATGGAGTGCCGCAGGCTACTCTAACAATCTCAATATTAGCCTAGGTCTCTCTTGTCAACCATGTTTCCGTGAAGACCCAGCCATATCCCAGCACCCTAAAGACCCTTGCATCAATCCAGAGGGTCAAGTCTATGAGAATCCTTGTCATGCTTGTATGGAAGGAATTTCTGTAGAGATGGTGGACAACGCTGTAAAAACTCTGTGGTCCAAGAGTATTAGTTCAAAGAGGTAATTGACAGTGGCAAGCCTAAAGCTTAAAGAAATCCCAATGGGTCCTAAGGTAATTGACAAACGAAACTTTTTTCATTTTAGAGATGCTGCTTTTCCTAAATATAACGATCTTATTTTCAGAAAAAGATTGATGAACTCTAGCTGGAGATTTAGGAAGAAGGTATTGACCCAATTGAAGGGGTTTTTTGCCACTAACAAAGAATTTGATTCCTCCAATTTAGATGCTGATGCAGCCTCTCTTAAAAGAGACTACATTCTGATGTTTGGAACAAAGGATGAGATTAAAGAACAGTTGGCGCAAGAATGTAGATGTCTACCTATGCACCAGAAGCCTAACTATCACGAAAAGTATGCTTTAATTACTGAGTTGGCTAGATTGAACATTATAGATGATCGTTCTGTATCTCGCTCCTCACTAAAAGTTTCTCCAACTGATTCTATGTCTAACAAACTCGCTATTCTACAAGATTTCTTAGATAGGAACACTCCCACAGTCACTAATTCGTGGCAAGGTTGGTTCATTCAGAATTCTATAGCTGTTGGTTCTGGTTTTGCTACAAACTCAGAGGATGTTGCTAAGAAATTATTGGAAGAAGTCGAAGAGGCTCGTGCTTATGATGAGAGGGGGGATGAGCTTCCCCACGCTCTCAGTGGATATAGGGCTTTGGATTTTCTTGGCAAAGACCCACTGCTAGATGACCCTAAATTCAAAAAACAAGAAAATGAACTCATAACCTACATTCTTGAGATGGTAGAGGTCGCTGATGAAAAAGTAGTGGTAAATGCCATGGAACCAGAAGATTATGAAATGCCTACCGGTATAGAGCTTATAGGCGACACAGAATAGCAAAAAATGTCCGGTATGGAAATTACATAAAATTGCTTATTTTACTTAGATGATAACCATCAAATTTTTGACTTTTTCATAGCATATTACACGCAAGGAGCAACACAGTGAGTCAGACCTTCCTAGAGTTGGTGTCGGAATACCTAAAGGATAAAAGGATTGTAGAGCCTACTTCTCAACAACAAAGTAAAGCAGAAAGTTACGCAAGCTGTTACCTCTGGTATTTATCAAAAGGTAGCACTACCAATACCGCTGCAATTGCTTCAGATGTTTGGGTTAATAAATATGCCCTTCATTCTTCAGATGGCACTTGTCTAGAAAGCACTCCTGAGGACACCTGGGAAAGAGAAGCAGTAGCTCTTGCTAATGAAGAAATTAGAACAAACCCTACCAATAAAGACTTCGATTACTGGTATAAAGAGTTTCTCTATATTCTTCAAGACTGGAAATACTCCCCACAAGGTAGTGGGATGTATGCTCTTGGAAATCCTTATGTAAAAGCCTCTGTGAGTAACTGCTTTGTTGCTCCAAGCCCTAAGGATTCTCTAGAATCTATCTTTGATACTGCAAAGTACATGGCTAGAACCTTTGCTAGCCGTGGTGGGTGTGGGATTAATTTAAATTATCTACGTCCTTATGGTGCTTTCACAAACAATGCTGCAAAGACCTCTACGGGGGCCGCTAGCTTCATGCCTTTCTTCTCTGATGTAACAGGTCTTATTGGACAAGAAGGTCGCAGAGGGGCCTTAATGGAGTGTATGACGGTTCATCACCCTGATATTACTAGGTTCATTGAAATGAAGATGGACAAACCCCTTCAACCCTTCTTTGAAGAACTAGCAGCAGTGGGCATTGACATCAATGATGAAGAATATGCCGCGATTGCGGATAGAGTGAAATCCACTTCTTACGCAAATGTTTCGGTCATGGTTTCTGATGAATTTATGGCTGCTGTCAAGAATAAGACAGATTATGAACAGAGATTTACTTTTGTCGGTGATGCCAGCAAATATGCTCCCGTTTCTAAGAAAGTGAGTGCTGAAAGTATTTGGTCCACTCTTATGCACTCCGCTTGGAAATCTGCGGAACCCGGAATTCTATTTTGGGATCACATCTCTAGAGAATCTACCTCAGATTATTATGGACAACTACCAGAGTTTACCTTTATTGACCCCATGACCGGGGAAGAGACAACTATTTATGACTTAGACTTTGCAGTTGTCGCTACAAATCCTTGTGGTGAGCAGCCATTACCTGCTGATGATAGCTGCTGCCTAGGAACCCACTATTTACCGGCTTTCATTACAGATCCGTGGACTAAAGAAGCCACTTTTAACTTCTCTCTCTATGAAAAAGTCCTACGTCTTGCAGTTAGGGCTCAGGATAATATCAAAGGAATTGATGCTGCCAGCCTTTCAATTCAAAGTCAAAGGGCTATGGCCATTCTATTGCGCCGTATTGGTCTAGGAAACACCGGTTTGTCTGATGCTATGGCCTCTCTTGGCCTCCGTTACGACTCAGAAGAAGCTATCGCCTTCGTTAAGACTCTTTATTCCTTCCTAAGAGATATAGCCTACTCTGAATCTGTTAATTTAGCTAAAGAAAAAGGTTCATTTTTGGCCTTTGATTGGGAAAAACACAAGAATTGCCCCTTCATTCAGAGACTCCCCAAGGCTATTCAATATGACATTAAGAAATATGGCATTCGTAACGTTGCACTTTTGACTCAAGCCCCCAATGGAAGCATGAGTATTGTTATGTTTAACTGTTCTTCGGGCTCTGAACCCACTTTCCTAAGAGCTAGCACTAGAAATGTTAAGGTGCAGGGTACCGGAGAAGTGATTGTGTACACTATTTATCATCAAGCAATTCAAAATGCTAGGGATGCTGGTTGGACTGAAGAGGATATTAAGAGAATTTTTGTTGAAGCTGGAGATGTTGACCCCAGAACTAGGGTTCGTATGCAGGGAGAGATGCAAAAATACATTGATTCCGCTATTTCTATCACCACTAACCTCAAATCTACTGCTACTGTTGAAGATGTAAGAGCCTTGTATGAGATGGCCCACGAATATGGTTGCAAAGGGTTCACTGTTTATCGTGATGGATGCCGCACTGGTGTTCTAAATGCCATCAAGGAAGATGTGGGCATCAATAAGAGAGTATCAAGACCCAAAGTAACTCAAGCCGACATCCATAAGACTAGGTATAAGGACAAGAACTACATGATCTTAGTTGGTAATGTGGATGGCAAACCTATTGAGGTCTTTGGTGGTCTCGAAGATGGACTTAGCCTACCCACTCAGTATCATTTAGCCACACTTACAAAGAAGTCTAGAGGTCATTACACCCTAGCTGTTCAGCTATCAGAAGATGAAGAAGATCAATTGAAGATTAATGACATTGGAAAGAGATTTCCAGCCGGGGACATCATCACTATTTGTCGTATGATTTCCTTATCCTTGAGAAATGGTGTTTCAGTTGGTGATATTGTCGAGCAATTGTCAAAATCCAACATCGCTAACATGTATGATGCTCCTGCTGTATTTGCTAGAGTCCTTAAACAGTATATTCCTGATGAAGAAGTCATTGAAAAAGAAAAAGCCAAGGGCAAAGTTTGTCCAGAATGTGGTGAACCCCTTGAATTTAGACGCGAATCCGGGTGTTTAACCGAACTATGCACTTCCTGTGCTTTCAGTAACAGTAAATGTGGTTAAATAACTTTCTAGTCCTTAGTAGAGGAATCATTGATAAGGACTAGAAATGATAAAAGAAGAAGTAAAATACCTGACCAAAGGCTCTCACTCCAAAGTCACCGTTACCTGTGACTTTGGAGTATCTGATAAATGTAGAGGCCAATATAATTACCCCTACAAGGACGCCCTCAGGTTTAGAAATAACAACGAAGGCAAGGACATATGTTTATTTTGCTCAAGAACCTTAAAATTTTCTGGAAGAAAGAATCCCAACATGAAATACCCACTTGATGACACCCTCTTTTCTGTTATAGACACTCACGAAAAAGCCTATGTTTTGGGGTTAATTGCTTCAGACGGATCTATAGGAAAGGGGGCGGTCAACATTTCTTTAAAAGAATCTGATGAATCTAGCTATAATCTTCTAACCTCTATTGCTAACTGGTCCCAGTGTGGTCCCGTTATCTCAAAGAAAAACAAGGACATTTGTGGGCTAACTTTTAACTCGACTCAGATTGCTTCAGATGTCATCACACATCTTGGATTAGGCTCACACGGTAAAAAGTGTTTTGGTATCAAATTTCCCTTGCTCTCCCCGGAATTGACCCTCTCTTTCGTAGCCGGATTTTTTGATGGAGATGGTTGTGTGACTCAAGACAAGGAGTTCTATAACTACCCTAGGTGTAGTTTCGCTTCTGGATCATTAGAGTTTCTTGAAAGCCTTCAAGCCTTCTTGGGTGTTTCTTCATCTCTGTCTAAAGGGGCTTGCTGCCACTTAGAGTATGCTGGGTCCAATGCTCTTGACATTTTAGGTAGAATCTACAGCAATACCTCATTCAAATTAGAAAGAAAATACACACTCTTTAGAAGACTAGCCGCATGGCTCCCTTCTTTTGGCCCCGGCACAACTTTAGCGACCTTTAAATGTGTGAGAACAAGCTCTGAGGCAAAAATACCTAGTAAAACTAATATCTCAGACTCTGGCTATGACATTACGATAATTTCTAAGCTGAAAACAGTTGGAGATGTGGAGTTTTTCGACACAGGCATCAAAATTCAACCCACTCCAGGCTGGTGGTTGGCGCTCGTCCCCAGAAGTTCAATCTCAAAAACAGGCTACATACTAGCTAACAATCTTGGAGTAATTGACCAGAGCTATACTGGAAACATCATTGTGGCCCTTAGAAAAGTAGATAAACTTGCTCCTGACCTGGAGTTACCACTAAAGATTGCACAAATAGTTCCAATGCCAGCTTCTCATTTTGAGATTGAAGAAGTTGATTCCTTGGAAGTTACAAATAGGGGGACCGGGGGATTCGGCAGCACCGGAAACTAAATTTTGAATCCTTATATGTAATGCTTTAGATTTTAGACTCCAAAATAGGAATGCGACTCCAGAGGCGCGTAAACTTGAATTTTGTCATGAATGCAGAAGCGATTATTACTCCAAAACTGGTGAACTTCTCTTAGATAGAGATTTTTAGGGATCGTATTGCTCAGATGGTATTCGCTCCAATATCTCGTGCAAAATGCAACTCTAGTGATGCAGTTCGCGGCACAGGAGGGTTTGGAAGCACAGGAAAATAAAGTAACTTCAATTAAATCAGTTTATAAAATTTGGCATAAAAATAGCAGTATAAGTAAGTACCTCTACCGGCCTGTGTGCCATTTTAAGGAGAGTCAAAATGAAGAAGTCCCTATTAGTCCTACTACTCGCTGCTGGAACCCTAGCTTTCGCTCAGGCCCCCGCTGCTGTCAAGCCTGCCGCTTCTGTGGCTTCCGTAGCTCCTAAGGCTGTGGTTAAGAAGGCTCCAGTGAAGAAGGCCAAGACTGTCAAGAAGAGCAAGAAGGCCAAGACTGTCAAGTCCGAGAAGAAGGTTGTGGTTGCTCCTGTAAAGAAGTAATCAATTTAAATAATAATATCATTTAGATAATAGTTGCCCCAAGAGTTCAAAAATTCTTGGGGCAACTTTCTTTTTTAGCTAGTATAGTATGGGGGAAGAGGTAATCATGGAACCAAAAGATATGACTACATCCCAACTCAGAACACAGCTTCTGACCACTGATTTTGGTGGTAAAGTATGGAAAGAAGAGTGTCTTAAAGAACTGGTGGAGAGAGAAATTTCTTATGCACTCATGAGTATTGTGACTTGATCAAAAATACTTGTAATGAAATCTTAATCCGTCTAGTATAATGAATGCAGGAGCTACGTCCTAATGAGACTACTTTGTTATTTTAAAGGTCATCAATACCACGTTTTACTTGAAGACTGGTTGCCCCCAAAGGATGCAGATGACCACACATCCCTTCTGCGGTTTATGGAATGCTCTCACTGTAAACAGGTTTTAGCCACTATCACTCACCCAGATGACTATAAAAGTAAGTGGTCTGTTGCTACAAAGTTTGGACATCGAACTATTCCTCCGGAAACGGATAAAAAGGAGCAAGTATGAGTCATTTTTACGGAGTAATGCAGGGTAGCCGAGGCGGGGTTACTCGTTGTGGCACCAAAAATTCGGGGCTTTCCACTACCGCCGCTTCTTGGAATGGGGCCATCAATGTTGCTCTTTACCAGGATGCTGATGGACAGGACTGTTATCGTGTAGTCCAGACCCCCTGGCATGGCAATGGAGTAACTCGTATTCTAGCCGAAGGCGTGGTTGGAAAGTAAATAAAATAAATCAGTAGCCATTCCTCTTTTGTAGGCTTCATTACGGAGGGCGGAATGGCTACGGACGATCAGCGCATGATTAAGGCCCTTGAAGGAATTAAATTAGAGAGGCGCAAACTAATGGCCGCTCATGTACAAGCCCATTTTAGTATATTTCTTGAGCTAGCAGAGCTAGAGGGAAATTACAAAACCATTAAAGCCTTGCATCATTTGAATGACAACTCTAGCATAAAATTTTTAGTAGAATAATCAGTATTAGCCCCTTTAAACTACCTGCCAGTGTGGTGGCAACAAATTAAAAAATAATTAGTATGAAATCTCCCTATGCTCGGTATAATAGGCATAGGGAGATTCACATTATGCTAATCAACGGCAAAGAAATGGACATCCACGAGGGCCTTGAGGCCACCATTAGCTATGGCTCAGATTCTCACCCAGCAAAGGTTTTGGCTATCAAGGAAACCCCCGCCTACCTCTACTTGGAGCTTACTGAGTACGAACACCATGCCGATACCACCAAGAAACTGGGCATGGGCCACCAGGAATGGATCATTGATTGGGACAAGCCTCTCAACGGTGTGGTCAAGGCTAAGATTTCCAAGAAAACCGGGAAATATGTTGGAAGCAAGAGCTTCTCTAGCATTAGCCTGGGTCACGCTCGTTACTATTACTGCTGGGAATTCTGATATGGATTCTCGCATCATGCCTTTCATTGTTCTTCACAGTAAGTTTGGTGGAGATCGTTTTATCACTGGCTACGAAGGTGATTACAACAAATATGGGAAATATGAAATCTTAGGCTTCGCTAATTCTATTCCAGAAGCTCAAAAGATTCTCAATCCAACCAAAGAGGATAGAGATTATACCCTTCGCCGTTGGTATGAGAGGATGGCGGCTGAAATGGCAGCTAAAGGTATTGGGCTCTCCAAAGAGGGTTATGAGATGGGGCTGAATATTCTTTTGAATGCGAGGGGTTAAATGGAAATGAAAAAGGAAGAACTCTTTGCTGCTCTGGATAAGTTCACAGCAGATTACATGCATGGATGTCCCGTGGTTCAGTCCACGCTCCCTGGTTTTATGGACCCCAGAAACGAACTGATCCTTCAGCTTTATAAGTATGCCGTTCTGGAACTGGGGTACAAGCGTGATTAACTCTTTTTCAGGTTACTATCGCTTCCTCTCCAATTTTTGGATCAGTCAGGTGGTCTATGAAGGACTCACCTATCGTAATTCAGAAGCCGCTTATCAGGCTTCCAAGACCTTTGACCCCACTAAAAAATTGTGGTTCTTGGAACTTGAACCCGGTCAGGCCAAGCGTCTGGGAAAGAACCTCCCTCTTCGTGCAGATTGGGAAGAGGTTAAAAATCAGGTCATGTATGAGATTTGCTTGGCAAAATTTACCCAAAATCCTACCCTAGGGAGACTCCTGCTCCAGACTGGAGATGAAGAACTCATCGAAGGTAACACCTGGGGAGACACTCATTTTGGAGTATGTGATGGAATTGGTGAAAATGTATTGGGCAAAGTTCTAATGAAAATAAGAGAAGAGCTTAAAAACAAACTTTAGGGGGTAATATATGGGGAGATACATGCTCGTATATTGCATCACTAATAAAATAACAAATAAAAAATATGTAGGTCAAACCGCTCAGTCGCTTGAAAAAAGGGTTAGAGGTCATCGTTTTTTATCTTCAGCCACCTATAAAAATATGCCCATTGCTTGGGCCATTCAAAAATATGGATGGGACAACTTTTCAGTGGAAATTTTATGTGAGTGTAATTCCAGAGAAGAGCTAAACATAAAAGAAGTTGAGTTTGTAATAAAATTAGATACAATGGTGCCCCAAGGCTATAATCTTAGAGCAGGAGGAGGGGTAGTTTCTCTAGTCTCAGAAGCCTTAAAAGAAAAGATGAGGAGCAGGAATTTAGGCAAAAAAGCTTCAGAAGAGAGCAAAAAGAGAATGTCGGAGGCTCATCAAGGTCAAACCCTGTCAGAAGTAAACAAAGAGAAGTTAAGGCAAATGTACAAAGGGCAAAAATTGTCGGATTTAGCCTACCAAAATGCTTTAAAAGCTACAGTAAAAACTTATCAATTTTTAAACCCAGCAGGGGAACCTCAAACCGTTACTAATCTGCGAGAATTTTGTAGGGTACAAGACCTAAATTACCTCTCTATGCATAAAGTAGCTGCTGGTAGACGAAAATCCCACAAAGGTTGGTCAAAATTTTCTGGTAAGAACTTCGTCTAGCCCCAGTATAATAGCTGTATCCAAGGAGAACCATGAAGACTCAAGGGGAATGCAACAAGCTTGAAATGGGTGGTGTGACCGGTACGTCACATACATTTACCATCCAGGCAACTGCAAAGGCTTTCAAGATCCTCAGTGATGGCCTCTATTCCGACAAGGTGACTGCTGTCATCCGTGAACTTTCCTGTAATGCCTATGATGCTCATGTGGCAAATGGCAATCAGGAAAAGCCTTTCGAGGTCCATCTTCCCAATAATTTCGAACCTTTCTTCAAGGTGGGGGACTTCGGCCCTGGTCTTGAAGAAAAGGACATTTACGACCTCTATACCAGCTACTTCCAGTCCACCAAGATGCAGTCCAATGAGTATATTGGAGCCCTTGGTCTTGGTTCCAAGTCCCCCTTCAGCTACACTGACTCTTTCACCGTCACTTCCTATTTTGCTGGTGTGAAGAAGGTGTATTCTGCCTACCTCACGGAAGAGGGGATGCCCACCATCGTAAAGATGGGAGAAGAGGAATCTGCGGGAGAGCGGACTGGTCTTGAGGTTCAGTTCCCTGTCAAGCAGCACGATTTCTACGACTTTTCCTATAAGGCCATGGTAGCCCTTCGCTACTTCCCGGTCATCCCCAAGATCACTGGTAAGGCCATCAGTATCAGTCAGCCCAAATATGTTCTTAAGGGGGATGGCTGGGCTATTCGTGAAGAGGGTGGCAATGCTAGGGCTGTCCAGGGTGTGGTTGCCTATACGGTTCCGGCTATTAGTGGTCGCCATGAGCATCTGTCCGCTCTTCTTAACGGCTCCGGCGTGGATCTTTTCTTCCCTATCGGTGAGCTTGAAGTCGCAGCTTCTCGTGAAACTCTTTCCATGAATAAGATCACTACTGCCAACATTATCACCAAGCTTGAGAAGGTCAAGGCAGAAATGATGGCTGAAATCAAGAAGGAAATTGATGCCTGCCCGACTAAGTGGGAAGCAATGAAAAAGCTCTATCATTTCAAGCATAATGGGCCTCTTTACCAGATTGTTCGTAATACCAACTTTAATTGGAACTCTGCTCCTCTCACTGATTTCCTGACTATCAAGCAGGCTGATTACCCGGCGATTAAGTTCACCACTCTTCAAATCAGTGGTCATCGTAGGACTATCTCTGAAGATGATCGTTACGATCATTTCACGGTTATCCCCGATGAAGATATCATGATCATCCAGGATGTGGAGACTCGTGGTAGCAGGTCCCTCTACCGCAAGTATTTCAAGGATTGCACTCTTTGCAACACTCCTCCTCGCTATATCGTGTCCTTTAAGAAGATGGGGGGAGCCGCAATTGACGGAACTCCTACTCATTCTGTTGAAGCCTATGAAGCCGCTGTCGCTAAGTTCCTGGAAGTTCTTGGTGGTGCTACTATTAAGCCCTCTTCCGACATTAGGGCTCTGATTCCTAAGAAGGAAAAGATTGCGGGAACCAAAGTCAATCGTGAAACCTTCACCACTCTTCGAACTTCCAACAGCGAATGGCGCTATGCCTGGATGCCTGCCACTGATGAGGCTCTGGACGCTGACACTAAGTATTATATCCCCACACTTCGCAATAAGCCTTTGAATGAGGATAGTGGCTATACTACTGATTTCTTGAACGTTGTGGCTTCCTTGAAGCGTCTTGGTCTTATCGAAGAGGATGCTCTGATTTTCTCTGGCTCTCCCGCTATGCAGAAAGCCATTGCTAAGGATGAGGAAAATCTGGATAGTTGGGTTAATATCAACAAAATCGTGGACAAATTCTATGCCATGATGACCCCTACTCTCCTGGACAAATTGTCTTGTGCAAACGTTTCTTTCTCCAACCTCAATCTTCCCAACATGAATAAGTCTATGCTAGACATGCCTCTTTTCCAGTCTTACAAAGAACATCCTTTCATTCAGTTCTGTGAGAAAGTTAGGATTATGGTTCACGAGTCAGATGCAGTTAAAACTCAGTTCCAGGATGTTTGCCGCATCAATCAATATTTCCGTGGAATTAGTCTTAGTATGGACGGAACCCTTACCAAGCTTCAAAACGAAAAGAACAGGTTTGATAAAAAGTACCCTCTTGCTAGCTTCAATACTTGGAGGGCCGATTATGCCGAACTGCTTTCAATGGTTCGATATATGACCGCTATGGATCTTCTTGAAGAAAAAGAGAATGAAGCAACCGCTAAGGCAGTATAATACAAAAGGAGGAATACATGAGTAATAAGACCGGAGCATTCATCTTGACTGGTGACTCTGTTACCGCAGTAATCGGAGCCGTTAACTACACAATGGACCGCTCCCACTCAATGTTTGCTGAAGTTCTCAACTCTATCCGTGCTGCTCAGAAGAGTGGTGACTGGTCTGATGTTGAGACCCGCTTCAACATCGCCAATAAGCTCTCTACCACAGGCAATGAACTGTGGTTCAATAAGGAAACTGGGGAAGTCTACTGGAACCTGGAACCTCTCAACAATGTCCTGTCTGATCGTATTGCTGATCTCTGGCGTGATGGATTTGATACTGAGCCCCTGTTGGCTTTCTGTCGCAATCTGTTTGCCAATCCCAGCCAGACTGCCATCAACGAACTCTATGATTTTATGGAAACCAACGTCCTGCCTCTGACCCTTGATGGTTGTTTCTTGGCCTACAAGAAGGTTCGTGAGGATTACAAGGACTGTTACACCGGCACCATTGACAACTCTGTAGGTGCTGTTGTGGAGATGGACCGCAATATCTGCGATCCTGTCCGTGAAAACCATTGTTCTACTGGCCTTCATTTCTGTGGCTTATCCTACCTGACTTGCTTCGGTGGTGAGCGTGTGATGATCGTGAAGATCAACCCCAAGGATGTTACCAGTATCCCCAGTGATTACAATTTCGCCAAGGGCCGCTGCTGCAAGTATGAAGTGGTTGAGGAGTACGGCGGAACCGATGTCCAGCGTTATGAGGCTTGGTCTTCTTCCGTTGCAGATTGGGATGATGAGTTTGAAGGTGATGACTCCATTAATCCTGAGGATCTTTGCCAGGAATGTGGGTATGAGCCCGATGAATGCCATTGTGACTTTGACCCCGATCCAGACCAGCTTGCTGAAGAAGAGGGTAACCACATCATCACTGGCATCACCAACCCTGTTCGTAGGGCTCGTTTGGCCGCTGGCCTCACTGCTCTGACCGTTGCCAATTTCATGAACCTTAGCCTTAACGCTTTCTTCCACATTGAGCGTGAGGGTGCCAAGCCTTCTCCTTCGGTGGTTGGTAATGCCCTCTCAGCCATCCAGAAAATTGCTAAGAGCTTGGGAGACCGTTAAGAAAAAGGGAAGTAAGTATGGAACTCCCTTAGTAGTCTAAGGGAGTTCTTTTGTTTAGGAGAATAAGATGGAAAGAATTCTAGCAAGCATTGAAAAGGTTCTAGCATTGGACCCTATTCCAGATGCAGATAAGATTGAAGTGGCCACAATCAAGGGCTGGAAGGTAGTTTGCCAGAAGGGTCTTTATGAAGTTGGAGACCTAGCCTGCTACTTTGAGGTAGATTCTTGGATTCCAACGGCTGTAGCCCCGTTCCTGACCAAACCAGACCATTTCCCGAAGGTTTACAACGAAGTTGAGGGAGAACGCCTGAAGACCGTGAAACTAAGAAATCAAGTATCCCAAGGTCTTCTGCTACCTCTATGGGAGGAAACTATCAAGGATAAGGTTCAAGGGCTTGAAGAGGGCACAGACCTCACAGAACTGTTAGGTATCCAGAAATGGGAGCCCCCAGTCCCTGCTCAACTTGCAGGACTAGTAAAAGGAATGTTCCCACCTTTCATTCGTAAGACGGATCAGGAACGTATTCAAAATCTAACCCATTATTTTGAGAAATACAAGGACAAGAAGTTTGAAGTGTCCATTAAACTTGATGGATCTTCTATGACTGTCTACAAAAAGGATGAAGATTTTGGAGTTTGCAGTCGTAATTTGGATTTGAAAGAAGATACCTGCAATTCTTTCTGGAATACAGCAAACAAACTAAATCTTCGTGAAGACCTGACTCGCATTGGTAGAAATATCGCTATTCAAGGGGAGCTTATTGGAGAAGGCATCCAAAACAATCCTGAAAAAATCAAGGGCCAGGAATTCTATGTCTTTGATATTTGGGACATTGATAAACGCCGCCATCTTACTGCTCCTGAAAGAAAAGAGGTTCTTTCTCTTCTACCCCAACTAAAGACTGTACCCATTCTACATGAATCTTACCCTGTATTTGTAAGTCATGACACTATGGACAAAATCCTAGCTTTTGCTGGTGCTGGCCCTTCTCTTAATGCAGCTATTCGTGAGGGATTGGTCTTCAAGTCAGTAGAAGTAGAGGGAGAGGAAGTCATTAGTTTTAAGGCCATAAATAACCAATATTTAATTACTCATGGTGGTTGAATTTTTTCCCAAGTCTGCTAGCAGCTATATTTTTTCTATGCTCTTCAGATTTGGGTTTACCCTTCAGCCCCTCAGTTATTTTCATCTTATGTTCATCTGACTTAGGCCCCTTCATTCTCTCTCTTGTTTCCTCTGAGTGTTTAAAGGCTCTTCTACCAGCTTTGAACTCCTCAGAACGAGGAACCCCAACAAGTTTTTGTGATCTCTTCTTTCCAAATTCCGGGTCTTCTTCCATTTTTCTCTTAGCCACTTCTCTCATTAGTTTTTTGGTTTCTTCAGAGGCTTTTTTGCCAGTGTTAGCCACCCTGATCTTCTCTTTAGTCTCCTCAGATAGTTTTGTTCCTAATCTAGTTTTACCCGCTATTGGGTTGCTATTATAACCCTCAGTTGCAGACCTGTAAAAATCAATGTAAAACTGTTCTCGTTCTATCAATCTTTCTGTTACACGCTCCAAAATAGTTATATGTAGTTCCCCATATTTATTCCATGCAGCTTGCAGCTTTTTGGAATGATGGCTACCTCTTTCTAACATGATTAAGTGGTCTTTTAACCTTCGTAATATCCCGCGAGAACTCCCTGCTGATCCAATATAACATTTTCCTGAGTTTGATGCTAAACGGTATATTCCAGACCCCTGCAACTCACTTTTGTTGGTTTCCAGGCTAGCTTTTGATAGTTGAAACATCTTGAACCTCAGTAATAGCAATTGAAAGTTGATTAATCAACAATACTTATCTATTAAAGGAAAAGTAATGAGCCGAAAGCAGCCCTCAAGCCACCCAGTCCCATATGATCCATGTAGCCCTGAAGTAGCCTCCCCTACCCCAAAAGTTAAGGGTAAAATTATTGATAAAGAAAAACGCGATCTCATAACGAAAGTTACTCAAGTTCTTATTAACGATGGAAACTCTCGTCTGGCCTCTCAGTTCAGTGAAGCTTTCATCGTTAATGATTCTAAGTCTGGTTGGGCGGATAAAGACGGTGTTGTTATCTCCGTACAGGAATTTCGAAACACTTTAGAAGCCGGAGTCTACTCTGCTGGTATGACTAACAATGGACAGCCCTATCTCATCAAAGAAACTCCGGTTACTGATGAATTAATGGTGCTTCCTTCTGGAAAAATGCCAGAACTTATGAGAGAATTCTCTCGTTTTTGGACCCTAGAGGACACCTTTGCTACTAACGGCTTCATGCATAAACGTGGTATTTTTCTAGTAGGGCCTCCGGGTGGTGGCAAATCTAGCACCATTCAACTGCTGTCTAAAACTCTTGTAACTGAGTTCGATGGCATAGTTCTCTATCTTGAAAATCCCAATATTGGTTACGCCTGCCTTCGTATGATTCGCTCTATTGAGCCTGAGAGGAAAATTATTTGCATCTTGGAGGACTTTGATTCCCTTATTCAAAACTATGAAGAAGCTGATTTCCTTAGCCTATTTGATGGCGAAAAATCCGTAGACCACATTGTCTATATTGCCACCACCAATTACCCTGAGCAAATTGACCGCAGATTCTTAGATCGCCCAAGCCGTTTTGACCAAGTTATTACAATTGGTCTTCCCTCCTATGATGATAGACTTTTCTATCTTGTGGCAAAAGCCAAGAACATCCCATTGGATACCCTTGAAGTGTGGGCCAAGGAAACAAAGGATTTTGCTATTGCTCATTTGAAGGAAATTATTGTTTCTGTTACTTGCTTCAATTACTCTTTCGAAGACACTATGAAGAGACTCAAAGAACAAAAGAAACTGCTAAATTCTGATAAACTTTCGGGTAAAAAAGGAGTTGGCTTCGAAACAACATAATTTGGAGTAAAAGAGAATATCTGAAGTATAATAAGGGTGAGAGGTTTCCCCTCTCCTTAGTAAAGGTGAATTTATGGACAAGCGGAAGAACAAGAAGCACCTGAATGATCGGGTTATTGCTGTGGATAGGAATTTCCTGCCCATGATGGAAGTCTCCCGCCGCCACGCTATTAAGGCCCTGGTAACTATGAGGGCTGAAGCTCTGAATCTTTCTACCTGGGCTCGTTTGGCTTTCTACGAGTTGGAGTCTTACAAGGACTTCCAGATCATCATCTACCCTTCTGCTTCTGCTGTTAAGGAGTCGAAGATCACTGTTGGTCGCGGTTTTCGTGGTATTCTTGAGCGTGATAAGCACGTTTGCCAGTATTGTGGACCTGATGGAAATAAGGCCACAACCATTGATCACGTTCTCCCTAGGAGCCGTGGTGGTGGAAGCAACCCAGGTAACTTGGTTGCTGCTTGTTTCAAGTGTAACCAGAAGAAGGGAGATAGGACTCCCGATGAGGCAGGAATGCCTTTGATTCAGCCTGTTCGATCCTTCCGCTGGAACCTCATGGAGAAGTTTCATACACTTTGCGAATCCTCTAAGGCATAAGTTAGCCCTTGATTTCAACTTTGGCCCTCTAATTTAGGGGGCCTTTTTGTTATTCTCTTCTAAGTTACTAAAGCAAGCATATGGATTAGATATTTCTGGAGAGGTTGTAGAGCCTACCCAGAGAAGTCATCATGATCTTCCCAATGACAGAACAAATGCCATGCAGGAAGCTCTGGCCAATGACCCTGAACAATCAGAGGCCACTGAAGAGGATCTAGCTTATGAAGCACCTCAAAGAAAAATGAAATCAAGGAGTTTTTAATGCCATTAAATATACCGGTAGTATTTGATCCAATCTCTAGATTAGTCATTGAGGATACCAGCGGAGCCCAGTCTCCTTTTGAAGCCCTATCGGACAATAATATTGATCCAGGCTCTTTCGTAAACATGTATTGGGATAGTATAGCTAATGCAAGAAAAGTTAGACTCGCTAATGCTGTTGCTGGTTATCCCGCCATGGGGTTCACCTTAGACCCTTGGGTTAACAATACTACCCCTATGGTGGTTAACACTGGAGGAATTAACAACCAAGTTAATTTAATTCAGGGAGATGGGAGTGGGGATAGTTATACTTTTCTTTCCGCTGATATTGGTTCTTCGGTATTTCTTGACAATCACTTGGCCGGTAAAATAACAACCCATCAACCTACTGATAGCCCAAATTACCAGAGAATTGGTGAAGTCATTAATGTGACTAATACCAATATTGAAATTGCTTTTAGACCCACCATTAACCAATCTCAGGATGTTCTGTCTTTAAAAGGAACTTGGGATGCCTCAACTAATATACCAACATTATCCAACACAGTTCCAGTAGGAAGCCGTGGGTGGTATTATATCGTTTCTCACGCTGGGGATACACTTATCAATGGGATCAATACCTGGAATGCCGGTGATTGGATTATTTCAGATGGAACAAATTGGAGTAGAGTTCAAAATACTGTTCAATTGCAGCTAACCCCAAATCCTGGTGGAATTTCTCCCAAAGCTTTGGGCACGGCTGCTATAGGCACAGATACCAACGCAGCCCATTCTGATCACGTTCACCCATTTCCCACGGCTTTATCCCTTCAGACCCTCGTATTAGCCGCTCCTGGCGATGCTGAGCCCCTTCCTGCCTCCCCTACAGCAGCCACCCAAGGAACTGCCGCTCTGGGATCGAGAGAAGATCACATTCACCCAACAAATGTGGTTAAATCTCCAATTCGTTACTATTATGAGTCTTCCGTTTTAACCACTGATAATCAACCAGTTATGAGAATAGATGGACCAGGATCATTACGCAATATTTTCTATTATTCTGGAACTCCTGGGACCGGCACTTTGGTCATCAAAATAAATGGAACCATAATTGCCACCATAGGCTTAACTTCTGGAGATACTGGATTTATTGAAGTTGTTGCATTTACTCCCATTACTCTGCATATGGGAGATGTAGTATCAATGGCTGTAACTGCATCTGGCTCAGCTTCGCTTGTAACTGTGCAGTTGGATATTGAGCAATACGCCTAAAAGGTAAAGCATGACCACTACAATTACTTCTTTTACTGTAAAAGATCCATCAGGGACAAGTGTTAATGGAGCAACTCTCCTATATGGCACCCCCCTGACCATGGTACCTGTATTTACTAATGCAACTAGTAGTAACATTAGTGTTCCAACGTGGCAACTTTTTCCCAGTTTAGTTAGTGGTAATACCTACACTACCGTTGCTGAGTGGACCACTGGAACTAATCCCGGTAGTCCTATTACTCTCACGGTGGTCGGGACTCCAGTAGTCACCTCTTCAGTATCTTTCACCCTTTTGGCCCCTAGTGTAAGAGCATACCCCCCATCCACCAGCACTACATATGTAACAATTGGCGGATCAGTAAATGTATCTGCCTCAATAACCAATTTTTATTCTCCTGTTCTAACTTGGCACCTAAGCGGAGTTGGATCACTAAGTTCTTATTCTTCCAGCCCAACTGTTTTCTCTGCTGGTATGACTCCAGGATTTGCAAATATAAATCCTACTTATGCTAACTCTGTAATAGGCTGTGGTTATACTGCTTACGTTTTAATCCAGGTTGTTGATGTTCCTCATGCTATTTCTGTTACCCCTTCCTATTCTTATGTTACTGATGGTGCTACAGTTACGCTAACCCCAAACTTTACAGGAGGTACTGCTACTCTGACCGGTTCAGGTATCTCAACGGCTGTAACCTCTGGCACACCTTATACTTTTACCCCAGGAAGTGATGCCACAAATTATTACACTTTAACAGTAACTAATTTAGCTGGGGCCACTTCTGTAAATGATTCAACTTATGTTATAACCGTTCCGGCCCCCTCTATAGATTACTTTACAGCTTCTTACTACACTATTCCCCTTGGTGGGTCAACAACTTTATCTTGGTCATTGGAGAATGCCTCAAATTGGTCCATTACTTATCTTGGATCTCCAGGTGGTGGTAACATTTCTGTTTCTCCGACCTCTACTACTACATATACACTAACGGCCACTAACTATGCAGGAACTTCAGTTACTTCCTCTGTGACCATAACAGTTAATCCTACTCCCTCTATTTCAAGTTTTTCAATATCTTCCTCCAGTCCTCTGTATGGAGATTCTGTAACCCTAACTCCGGTATTCTCTAATGGAACTGGGGAAATTGGGTGGAGTGGTAATGGCTCTTCAGATATTACAAGTAGTGCTTCTAGTGGTGTGGGGATANCTACAACCCCCCTTGTACCTAGAACTTACACTTTATCTGTTGTAAATTTGGGTACTTATGTTTACGCAACAGNTAGCGTAACCCCTCAAACTGTCTCTATATCCTCTATTTCTCCAACAACCCCAATTGGAACTGGACAACCTAGAAATTTTTCCGCTACTGTATCAGGAGCTTTAAATTCTGGTATATCTTGGAGTAATACAGGAGTAGCTGGATCGTGGTCTGGTTCTACTTTTACTCCTTCTGCTGCTGGCACCCTTTACATAACTGCAACTTCAATAGCAAACCCAAGTATAAGTGTGACCACTCCCGCTATTACTGTGGTCGATCCTCCTACAGTAAGTCTTTCCGCTACTTCAACTAATCCGCTTAGAGGGTCAACAAACATTACTATAACCCCCACTCATAACGGTGTTTCAGCCGTTGTTGGCACTACTCAAGGAGCAAATGATATCTCGTCTAGTGCTACAAACAGTGTAGCTATTCCCGTTCAATCTGGGGGCTTCACTACATCTACAACCTACTGGTTAAGAGCTTACAATAGTGCTGGGATCTATTCTGATACCTCCATTACAGTTACAGTTCAAACAGTCAGTGTTATTGTAACTGGGATCAGCAATCTCCTACAGGGTGGTTCTAGTGCTTTTACGGCTACTGTTTCCGGCGCTGTGAACTTGGCTGTAACTTGGTCCGTGGATGGAGGATCACCTTTTGGGACTTTTAGTGGAAATACCTTTACTCCCCCTACTAGCCTTAGCACTTTTACTGCCCCCACTGGCGCTAGTGTTGCTAGCTTCTCCACTTTAAGAGCTACTGCTGTAGCAGATGGGACAAAAAGTGGAAGTAAAGTTGTCACCATACAAACTGTAGCGGTTCCCTCAGTCACTCCCGCCACAGTTACGATGGCCACTTCTGCTACTCAAACATTTACTGCAACCGTAACTGGAGCTACAAATACTGGAGTCACTTGGTCAATCTATTCTGGTTCCGGCTCTATTAATTCCTCTGGGGTATTCACAGCACCCAGAACTGCCGGAACTACCTATATCACTGCAACCTCTATTTCAGACCCATCTAAATCAAATAGCACAGCCGTTGCTACTATTGTTCCTAATCCAACCATAGCTTCTTTTACATCTTCTGTATCTTCTCCTCTTGTGGGTCAGTCCTACACAATAACACCAGTATATGTAAATGGAACTGGAGTTATTGATCATTCAGTTGGCTCCTTGGCTTCTGGAGTACCCTCTTCTGCAATTATTGCAGGAACATCTTCTATTACTTATCTTTTAACCGTTTCCAGTAGTGTGTATGGAACAACCCCTGCAACAGCAACATTAACCGTAGCTCCCCAGACAGTTGCAGTAAGCATTTCGCCTTCTTCTGTATCTATAAATGGTTCTGTATCCCAACAATTTTCAGCCACTGTATCTGGTGCTGTTAATCCCAATGTAACTTGGTCCATTGATGGGGACAATACACATGGAACTGTCACAGCCGATGGGCTATATACTTCTCCATCGGCCTCCCCCATAGGCGGTACGGCAACCCTTAGAGCCACTTCAATTGCTGATCCCTCTAAATCAGCCACTTCTCTCATAACTATAACTGTTGTTAATATAGCTCTAGGCCAATCTACAGCCTCCGTGACTACTGCAACAACTTTCTCCACTATTGCCACAGTAACCGGAACTTCAAATACTGATGTAGTTTGGTCTGTTATTGGGCCTGGGACTATCTCAGGGTCCGTTTATACAGCACCGTCCTCTCCTGGATCTGCTATTTTGAGGGCCACTTCAGTAGCAGACCCTACAAAACACACTGATTGTGCTATAACCATAGTTGCTGCACCCTCTATAAGCTCATTTACACCTTCTACCTTAACCCCATTATACAATAGCTCTGCTACTCTAACTCCCATATTCACTAATGGGGTAGGATCAATAGACAACGGTATTGGTATTGTAGCCTCCGGAGTAACCTACTCTACCCCCGCCTTAAATTCCCCTACAAGTTTCACACTTACTGTCACCAATTCTGCCGGAACTTCAGTACACAGCACCGTTAATTTAATCCCAACCTCTCTTTCCATTACAGTAAACCCCTCCACTTACATTGCTATCGTTAACCAGACAATTACCTTTACCGCTATCGTTCTTTTAGCCGGTTCTGGCTCTACTGGAAAAACTTGGTCGGCCACTGGAGGTAGTATCAACTCTATTACAGGGGTTTGGACCGCTCCAGCCACAGCTACCCCTCCAGGAGTTCCAATTGTGATCACTGCCACGGCTGTAGCAGACACTTCTAAAACAAGTAACTGTCTTGTTACCGTAGTTTACCCTATTTACAGCGGAAAAAAATCAGCCACAGCCTCATCTTCCTGCTAAAACCAGTAATGGTTATGGGGAGTATCCATGGCCGAATCATACACAGATTTCTACACTGTGCTAGCCGAACTCAAGAGTAAAGAAGCCAAGTTTGATAGCAAAACACTCAAGAAACTTTCATATTACCAATTAAATCTAGCTTCTATAGGGAATGCTGGCCCCTGTCGTTGTAGCCCTTCTTTGGTAATTAAAGAGAAGGCCAATAGAAGGAAGCCTTACTCTGTAGCAGAGGTAGAATTAGAAGAAAATGAAAAAGAATATCTTGAAAGAACTGGAATGCTGGGGGATGTTCTTGAAGATAGAGCTAAATCACTAAATTTGCTTAAATGGGATGACTTAACTATTTTAGGCAAGCTATGGTTTAAACTCTGTTGTTTAAATATTCATCTTGATTCCCCCACTCAAAGGCTCACAGAGGTTATTGAGTTTCTAAAAATTTGTGCTGAGGGCAACCTGCTTCCCACACAAGTAGCTCTTAGTCTAAAGACAGAATTCCAGTCCATTCTACTTCGTCAATCTAAATTATCTGATGATGTGATTCGAAATAGCTGTGAACAATGTGCTAATGTAATTTACGGTTTTCTGCCAGCAGAAGAAGCTATGATTTGTGACAATAAGCTTCTCTACGACTACTCTTGTAGCTCCTATTGCTTTAGGCCAATTAATGAACATTGAAACTTTAAAGGCTAACTTCCCTTTTCCAGAAGTTCGACCTCCTCAAGAGAAGGCCATGGTCAAATTGGCCTCAAATATTGAGAAAAATAAGAAATTTTCTATATTTGAGATGCCAACAGGCTCCGGTAAGTCCGGTTTGGCTATTGCTGCCATCTCTTCGGCCCAAAGTGGAGCTATTTTAACCCCTCAGAAGATTCTGCAACAGCAGTATCAAGAGGAATTCAGTCATTTGGGCTTAGCTGACCTTCGTGGAGGGTCAAATTATATCTGTACAGAGCATGATGATACAACCTGTGATATTGGAGCCCAGCTTAATAAGATAACCGGCAATATTTGTGCAGTTTGCCCTTATCGCTCTGCTAGACACAACTTTTGTAAGAGCAAAATTGGAACTACGAACTTCAGCTATTTTTTAACTGATTCCGCCTTTAAAGATGAAAGCACTAGACTTCCTGATAAAGAGGTTTTGGTCATTGATGAGGCCCACAATACTGAAAACGTTCTTATTGCTCATTCTGAGATAGTAGTATCTCCGGTTAGACTTGAAGAATTGAGCGTAAAGCTGCCTACAAGGGCCTTCCAGTTTACAGCCGTAGACGAGGCGAGAAGCTGGGTATCGAAGGTTTTAAACCCCGCTACAGAGGCAGTAATAGCCAGATTGACGCTTGAGTTGAAGGATACGAGCAGGGGTAGAAGAGAACTACTCCCTGTGGCCAAGAAAATCACCCAATTAAGCCAATTTTCCGAAGCATTGAAGAAGTTTATTGAATCCGATTCTAAAATGTGGTTTATTGACCAATCTGAAGAAGGGCTTAACATAAAACCCCTCAGAGGAGATATTTTTGCAGAAGAATTGCTCTTCAGTAGAGCAAAAAAGATCATCATGCTCTCTGCCACTATCTTAGACCCTAAGACGTTGATAAGAAATTTAGGAATTGATCGCTCTGACTGTGGCTACCTCAGTCTTCCCTCTGAATTTCCAGTGGAAAATAGACAAATCATTTTTGCACCAGCCGGGAGTATGTCTTTTAAGAATTATGATGAGACTCTTCCTAAGCTTTTGAAGAGAATTGACAGAGTTTTGACTAAACATGCCACTGAAAAGGGTATAATTCACTGCTCCAGTTTCAAATTAGTCCAACATATCAAGGACCACTTTAGAGGAACACCTCATTCACACCGTTTATTAGATCATGATTCCAAAAATAGGGGACTTGTGGTTGATCACCACATAGCTTCTAGCCAACCCACCGTCCTACTCAGCCCCTCTATGACTGAAGGACTAGATTTGAAGGGTGAACTCTCCAGATTTCAAGTAATAGCCAAAGTTCCATTCCCTTCTCTAGCATCTCCCTATATCAAAACCAGGATGGAAATGGATTCGGCATGGTATCAATGGCAGACATGTTTAGCGGTTATACAGGCCCTAGGAAGGTCCGTTAGATCCAAAGAGGATCATGCCACTTCCTACATCCTTGACGCTGATTTTAAGATGCTTCTAAGGAATTCTGCAAGCATTCTTCCGGACTGGTGGTTAGAGTCCATAGATTTTAGGTAATAGTAGGGGAGGAGGAAAATTGTCAAGTTTTGATAGAATTTTTCATAATATAATCAGACATTCTGATGACAAAGAAGAGCTTAAACGAGCTTCGTCCTCATGCTCTTGGCTATCTGATCATTTAACTACAGTTAGAAAAGTTAGTGATGCCACAGAATCAGAGTTAATTGGGTATGTCTATAATTTTTGGGTGACTCACAAGAAGTCCCCAAGTATGGATATCCTTAAAGATATTATTGAGCGTAAAGCCACTTCTCCTCTAGCAGTTGAACGTCTAGCTGAGTATGAAGCTCAGGATGAAGAGCTTACGCTTCATTCTGCGGAGGATTTGGACTCTGTTTTAGGCGATTGGGTTGAAGAATATGAATCTATTCAACTTAGCAATGTCATAAAAGTTGTTAGACAGATCAATTCCGGGTCAATGGAAGACCCAAAAACTAAAAAGAAGCTATCCGGGGCAAAAGATGCAGTAAAATATCTTTTCCAGCAAGTTGAGAGAGGTACCCTTTCTACCGTCCATCGTAATGCTAGCGGAACTCTAAATGAAAATGCGGTTGAACTTGAAACGATCTACCAGAAATTCAAATCTGATAGACTTTGCGGTAGGCTTCGTGTTTTCACTCATCTAGATGGGATTGATAGCAGCGTTGCAATTAAACGAGGGGATTTTGTTGGTGTTTTGGGCTATGCGGGTCAGAGAAAGTCTGGTTTATGCAGATCCATCGCTTATAATGCAGCATTGGATGGTTTTAATGTTCTTCATATCACTTTAGAGCAAACATATGAAGAAGAACTCATCATATATGGCATTATCCATTCTCATCACATTAAATGGGGTAAAAAATTTGAGATTGATAAGAAAAAATTTGATGATGGTAATCTGTCCCCCGAAGAAGAAAACTTCCTATTCAAAATAGTCATCCCCGATCTTAAAAATCTTCCTGGACAGCTAGTTATTAGACAGCCCATTGAAGGAACTACTTGGGATGCTGTTAAAACCACAGCAGAAATCACTAGTCAGACCACCCCTCTTGATCTTCTTGTTATTGACTATCTAACTCTAGTGGAAATCAGAACAGGTAAGAAAGAAGAGATGGAAGCCGTAATCAAGGATGCCAAACAGTTCGCTCTTCACTTCGATGGTGGTAAAGGGGTTGTTCTGGTTACTCCGGTTCAGGGTAATCGTGATGGATTCCTGGAAGCTGGAAAGAACGATGGTAGATGGGAAATGAATGGTGTGTGGATGTATTCTGAGTTTGATAAATCTCTAGACACTTGCTTAACCGTTTTCTTATCCGAAGAATTGAAAAAAGAATCGAAAATTACTATTTGTTCGGCCAAAACTAGAAGATCCGAGGGTGTTCCACCTTTCCACGCCTTGACTAACAACTTTGCTGGGTTTATCACTAATATCAGAGAAGTCAGTATGGCCACAAGTGTTGCTATGGATGAAGCTATTGATACGGAATTTTGCCAATGAAACAGGCACCCTTAAATGAATCTGATGCAGTTAGGCTCTTCTCTATAGTGGAGAGCTACATTCCTTGCGATGAATTGCCTCAAGTTTCAGTAAGGACTAATACAAACGGCTATAAATGTATTCGTTTCAGTGGAAAGACTCAAAGAAAAGAGTGGCACATTGATTTTTACTCAAAAACTTTTTTCTTATGCTCAGTAAAATCATTACCTCATAAAATATGTGGCACTGCCCTTTCCCTTATATCCTATTTATACAGAAGCCTGGAGCTAAATTATGGAACCCTTACTAAAAGTAGATACCCTTGAAGATTTGCAGAGATACCTTCTTAAACAGAAAGATTTTTCGGAAAAAGCAAAGAGAGAACTAAGTAAGGCGGCTGATTATGTGCCTATCCTATATGCTTCAGATGGAACACTCGCTGAATCTACTTCTGTGGGAATTTTAAAGAGCGTAGGCAATCTTCTAAACAACTATGCCTCTCTCCCAACCTTAACTGAATTTGCTATATCTCCTAGTCGATCCGATATCGCTAAGTGGGGAAGCTCTTTTGGTGTATCGGTTATAATTGGGACTGTCATGCTCAAGACTTTAGTTGAAGCTTTCCCTGAATTCAATACTTCAGTCAAACCAATCTTCATTAAAGTCCTAAGGGAACTTTATATGGCTCATGAAAAACCAGGGGACGCTCAAGAGCAATCAATGATGGAGCGAGTTATGGAGAATTTGAACTTCTCCATAAAGGACAAGCAAGGTAGAGAAATCCTTGGAGAACAAAGGAACAAAATTATTAAGAATAGAGTGGCACTTCTCCTAGAGGTAATCGCCAAAGTTCTTGAAGACTACAAGTTAACCAATGTTACTAGAGAAGATGATCAAATTGCAAGCTCTATTACTCCTCTTGGAATTCGTGTATATCTTCATATTGTTGATGTTGAGAGATATATCTCTGAGATAGCCTTATTGTACAAAGGATTATCCGTTAAAAAAGTGACCGCTTAACAGTAATGGCTAGTAAAGGAGGAAAAATGTTCAAAGCGACCAAAGTAGCCGCTATATTTGATTTCGATAAGACCCTATCCCCAGATTACATGCAGAGAGTCATTTTTGAGAGCTATGATATCAAGGATGACGATTTTTGGAATGATTGTCAGAAAAGGTCTAAGGAAAATTTAGACTGTTTTGGCTCTGCTCATCACGAGCTAGACTATATGAACATGTTTCTTCAGTATGTTAGGGAGGGTAAGTTTAAAGACCTTGACAATACTGTCCTTTCCAAACTCGGGAATGAAATTCGTTTATACCCTGGTGTGGCTTGGATGTTCAATGAACTCTGGAAGCTTGGGGTAGAGATTTATATTGTGTCCTCTGGCATAAAGACTATGCTATCCAGTCTTGAACTTAGGGTCCAAGAAGAGACTAAAAATCCTGATTTCAGAATTGCGGGTATCTATGCTTGCGATTTTAGGTGCGGAGAGAATGGAATTAAAGGTTTGTCTTCTATCGCCACTTGCATTGATGCAGTGGGAAAAATCAAAGCCATCTATGAAATTAGTAAAGGCTGTAATGTCTATGGCTATGATGTCACTATTTCCATTCCAAAAGGTGGAAGACGTGTACCTTTAGAGCAAATGATCTATGTGGGTGATGGACCTAGTGATATTTTCAGCATGAATTTGATTCACGACTCTGGCGGAAGCACAATGGGAGTATTCAATCCTAGTGTTCCTTCTCAATTTCAATTAATTGAGAACATCAGAGCAGGTAACAGACTTGATGCTACCGCTATAGCTGACTACCGTGAAGGTGCTACAGCCTCTTATTGGATAATAAATAAAGCAAAAGAGTTGGTGGAAAAGGCTTCGGAAGAGTATTGTCTAAGGCAGAAGGTCACGGATCTTCGTGGTAAGAGATTAGGATTCTAAAGGAAAATTATATGACCCCTCAACCTAGCCCTCGTTTTAATGATTTTTGGAAAAGGCTTAAAAATCAACACCATATCATTATCGGCAATTTTCGTATTGGTAAAATTAGGGATAGGGTGCTTGGTTTTTCTGATGGATTTTACCCTAAGTTTACAGATGTCGAAAAATGGAGTCTCTCTATTAGAGGTCCGGTAAACTCCTACGGGATTTTTAAGTACTACTCTGAAGAAGAGGCGAATCTTCTCGTCACTACTCTTTATGATGAAGAACCATCCTTTGAAGAAATAGACAAAGCTATAAAATCTCTAGAGAAAAAAAGAGAACGTAGAAAATATAAAGGAAACCCCGTAGTTTTTAGACACGATACAGCCCCAATTCAAACTGCACCTCAAGGAGAAACACATGGCAATTAGCCAACACAGAAAGACCCATAAGAAGAAGGTTCATGCGGCGTATGAGGCCCTAGTAGCCGCTAGATTGGCCGATGGTCAAAGCAGAACAGGTCAATACCCTAAGCCCAAGCCTCGTTCCAAGGACTTCATTCATCACAGCCCCGAAAGGCTTTTGCGCCCAAAGGGTAAGGCTGCTCATAGGGCTGCTAAGCTAGCTAGGTTGGTAGCAAGAAAGGCAGAAGCCCAAGGATGATGCTATTACAAGAAATAAACTTGATGGCTTTCTAGATGAATCGGATGTAGTCGCAAGCCAAGTTATGGCCATGACCGATTATGATTATCTGGCTCTTGTCAACACCATGGAATCCGGCAAGAGAATCATTCAAATTTCTGACATTAGCGGGGAAGAAGTAGATTCACTACTTCGCCACCTTCACGGACGACCCTGAAACTGAAGTAGAAGATGTTAATTGAACACCCTTCAGCCGTATCCTCCATTCTCGATAGCTCAGAGGGCCTAACAGCTATTGTTCTAAATGACACAGGAACTCTGAGTATCGAAGTTGGAAAACTTGGTGGAGGAGGATCATATCTTTATCTCCTTCAAAAAGATGGGGCTGACTCCGGTAATAAAAGATATGTAGCCTACTCAGAAAATGTTCTCTCATTAGAGGAATATCGACTAAGACTCTTAAAAGAGAGAAAAACCTATACACCTAAGAAAGTTAAATGAAACCGGTAACTGCACTCTCACTTATTTTGAATAAAAGAAAACCAAAGCCTATGAATATTCTCATAGGTAGTGAGGGTGCAGTAATCAGAGAACTTCAAAGAAAATTCAATACAACCATTGAACGATTTGATCCAGAAAATCCAAAGCAATTTTCTTTCTTAGACTTAGAGATTGATATTCCTCTTGGGATTCGAGATTCTGTAGCCGTATGGGACAATCCTGTTATCTCAGGTAATGAAAACACCTTTAGATACTTAGTATCTGCGGTGAACCCAGAGCTTACTAGGGAACAAGTGGAGAGACTTGCCAGAACTCTATCTTATGAGATAACTGGGGTCAGAGACTTTCGTGCTATTTATTGGACCGTAATGGATAGGGCCTCTAATTATGTGGATAAAGTGTGGGATAAAACTCCGTGGGAAGACCCCAAAGGATGGTTAACCTCAGATACCCATATTGAAAGTAGACTCAATTTACTAATCAGAGAAGTCAAAGCCTATACTTATGCAAGAGATGAAAATAAAAAAGAACTCGCAAGTCTAGGAATTTCTGCTAAAAAAGCTTCTTTTTTAAAAGCAAAGAATTACAGTAATAGGCTAATGTATGATACTATGATCCAGCTATCTAAATGGAAAGCAGGGACACTCAATGGACATCAGACAGCTTTAACTCTCTCAACTATATGGAGCAACTAATGGCAATAAGCATCTACACAGTTAGATTATCTGATCATCCAGAAGACATCGTTATTTCTTGGCCCTCTAAGTTTGATCCCGCGCTTGCAAAGATTCATCTTCATCGTAATGCGTTGAATCAACCACCAACCGGCCACCTATCTGCCCCTGTGGACCCAGATGGTCCTAGAACTGAGTACACTCTAAGAATTGTAAGAGACAACAATGTTGCTCCTGAGGGTTCTTACTACTTAGGCTCTTACTCGGACAGCTATATGGGTCCAGCTTTCCATGCGCTTCATGTATTTTTACTTCCGTAAGTAGGTAGAATATGAATCACATTGACGAAATCCAAGGGCCAAGCTTAAAACTGCAAGAAGAGCGTAAAGCTATCATTACTGAAGGCGATTCTGAGTATTTTAGGACCGAAACTAAGAAGATCAAAAATGAAGCAAAAAAGAAGAAACTGAATAATTAATGAAAATACTCTATTTACTCCTTCTTTCTTCTGTGATACTAATTGCTAAGCCCACTACCGTTAAAGGCGCTGAGTGTATTTCTTGCCATGAGGGAATTCCTAGCCAGAAAAAGTTTAATCCTGCCGCTACAAAAATGTTAAAAGACTATAAAGAGAATGAATGTAGCAATTGCCACACTTCTCAGAATGGTAAATTAGAAAACTGAAGGACTGACGCCTCCCCCTCAAATGGGTCCTTCATTCCCCCAAGTCTGAAAAGATTTGGGGGTATTTTCTTTCTAGGGCTAGTATAATAAGAATAGGAGATATGATGTCTGATAATAAATGTTGCCCCAGCCACTGCTGTTCCAGACATGGCTGTAAATATGGCCATGAGGATTGCCCAGTAGAATTGGGGATAGAACCAGGAATCATATGTGAATCTTGTGATTATGAGCATCTGGAACGCCTTGAAGCTATTAAACAATGCACTCTAAAGATCATGAATAAACGAATTAAGGCATTGAAAACCCTTTTGGAGAAGCCATGCGAGTCCTGACCCTAGAGGAAGCTCTCAATCTCCCAACGCCACGGCTTCTTGCCTATTACAAGAAGTATATGAATGGTAAAATGCCTAATGGCATAGTGCTGGAGAAAGAATGGGAACAACTCAGGAAAGATATCAAAACTATCTTGAACACAAGAGAGCATGTAGAAAAGGAGAAGCCATGCAAAAAGAAGTGACGAAGCCCGAACTCCAGAAATTGATGAAAATCTTTGGAATGACTGAGGTTAAGAATGGTAAAAAGAGGAAACAGATGGGTAAAAGGGTTTGAAGCCGCTCAAGCAGCTTCTATCCACGCCATAACTACATACGGTCCCTGGAAAATGGGGGCCGCTCTGTTTAATGGCAATAATCTCCTGGCTGTCGGCTATAATCAAATGACCAAAAGTCATCCTCAGAGCCAAATCAAGATTAAAACCAAGAATTACAACATTTTTGTTCATGCAGAGCAGATGGCTTTGATCCGCCGTAGACATTACGATGGTGATTCCAATCTGATTATGTATGTCTGGAGAACTTCTGGAACTGGAGAGGCCGCTTGCTCCAAACCTTGCGCTAACTGTCAAGAATTGATGAAATTGGCTGGAGTCAAAAAGGTCCGTTACTTCAATGAACAGGGAATATCAGAAGAAATGAAGCTCTGAGCTAGTATAATACCTATAGGGAATAAGCCATGAAGTACACAGAAGCTGCCTTCAAAGCTATTGAACATGATATGATTGCCTTTGCTTCTGAGCATCACAAGCATCAGGTCTATAGCCTTGATCGTCCTTATACCTGTCATCTACGGGCTGTTAGGGACACAGTGTTTCGTTTCCTCCCCTATATTCCCTATGGAGTAGCCCCCGAAGTAGTCGTTCTGGCCGCTTGGGGCCATGATCTCATTGAAGATACTGGAGTTACTCGTGAGGAGCTAACTTCTCGTTACGGAGTTGAGGTCTCTGATCTAATCTGGCGTGTCACTAATGAGCCTGGGGTCAATCGTAAGGCTCGTCACGAAGCAACTTATGGGAAGATCAAAGAAGACCCTACGGCTGTTTTCCTCAAGCTCTGTGATCGTATTGCTAATGTAGAAGCCGGAGGAAAATCCGGCATGTATAAGAAAGAGTATCTTGGATTTAAGGCTGCTCTTTATACCGAAGGGGAGCTTGAGCCTCTGTGGGCCGCTCTTGAGAAAGCATTGGAGGATTAATGAACCCTTTTAGCCACCGTGTTTTTAGTTGCCATCAACATATTTTCACCGTTGTTGAGGCAGTATCTACTTGTGAAAGAGCATCAATTACTGCTCATTGCCCTTGTGGGAAGGTGCAGCATACCGTTATACGCGATGTGAACAATGGGGACGAACCTTGGCACACCTGGGGGGAATGGAAGTATGGTGATGGAGAAGACATTAGAACTTATAGAGGCCTGGAGTATAATAGGGCTCCATGTAAGATTAAAGAAAGAATTTGCAAAGTTTGCAAAGAAAAAGTGCTTTTAAAAGCATAAAATTCTAAAATCTTCAGTATAATAGCTGTGGAGGATATATGTCCAATAGCCTGAATGTCGCCAATGAGATTCTGCGCCAGATGAAAGCCCTTGATTTCTGGGCTCTGGCTTATATTGGTACTAAATCCAAAGTGGCTATCGAAGTTGCTGGTAAACCCGGACTTCGCCTAATTTGCACGAAAGGTGTGTATGTGGATGTCCTTCTGAACGAGGGGGAAGACCTTTATGAAGTGACTTCCTGGAAAGCTGGTCGTGGTGCTAATCGTGGCTCCGTGAACACTAAGTCTACGGCTCTTGGAGTGTTCGTTGATTTCATGCCAAAAGCCGTTTGTGACGCTTATGACGCTGCCATTGGAGGTAAATAATGAGTCGTAATGTTATCCCTGAAGACAAAAAGGCCGAGATTCTGGCTGATATGATCGTTAAACGTAACGCTCAAATGGTCCAGCTTGAGAACTGCTTGGCAAAAGTGAAGTCCGATCAGGAATATTTGTCTGATTTTGTCATGCCCATTCGCCGTACCAATATCAATGATACCGTAAATGTCTTTTTTAGGGATCTTGTCGATCTGAAGAAGATTTTAAATGGAATGTCCGATGAGAAGCTCCAAGGTTGGTACTTTGGAGGCGGCGGTTATGATGACCCTGTAAATATCTGCTACGACACGGTACGTGAAGAGACTGATGCTGAGTATGAGCTTCGTGTCCATCAACTTAAACATGCCCACCTTGCTAGCAAGAGGGCTACCTACGAAAAGGATTTGAACAAGAACATTAAGGGCCTCAAGCGTGGTATCGAAGCCCTTACTAACACTATCAATCAGATCCAACCACCTCCATCTCCTGAGGCTGCATTCATGGCCTCTATTGCTCACCTTGATCCATTCATGCAGGCAGAAATCAAGCAAGCTGCTCAGAATCTTGCCTTCAGCTACAGACGCCAATGTTAAACATCCCTCTTCTCCCTTGTCCTTGCTGTGGTGGACCCGCTTTATACTCTCATTCTTGCCACGAGACTAGAATGGATGGAAGTGTCTACTGCGTAATTTGTGGCTTGATGGTGGAAGAGTATCATGATACAGATGAGCCAGGTACCGCAATAATCAAGTGGAACGCAAGAGTTTACCCATTTGAAATTGAAAGCTATCCTATATGAAATTCGCCAAACATGCCAAGAGAGCAAAATCTCATGCTACTGATATTTGGAACCTATCTATCAAAGAGATGAAGGACAATATCCAAGCATCAAAAGACAAAAGTATGGCTAGAGAAGCAGAAATAGCAGAAAGAGAACAAGCTCAAACGAGAATTTTGCTCGAAGGAATACAAAAATCTTGTGATGAAAGAGCCAAAGAAGAGGCTCGTGTTCTGTTTGAAAAAGCTTATGCCAAATCCTATGGGTTTGAAAACTATCAGGAATATTGGCATAAAAATGAACCAAGACCCTATGAATTTCAAAATGTTGTTCTTAGGGACTACGCAGAAAAAGCCGAAAAAGGTGGGGTTAAAGAGAAAAGGGCACTTAAAAGACATCTGAAGAGAAGAAAAAGATGGGAAGATGACCCAAATGCTGGCTCCCCTATCTGGTTGAAGCTCCTTGGCGTCTTTGGGGTGATATCAGTCATAGGCATCCTATCAAGTATGCTCATTTTAGCTCTAGCCTTTCCTGTTTTTGGCATGTTTTTATGTATCGGTGGGGCCTTTGGGACCATGGGTGGTGATGGAGCTATGCCAGAAAAAGAACTTTAATAACTCTTGGTAAGCAGGCCAACTTGGACGAAAGAAAACATAAACATTTTAGGATTCTATATATTCCTCTTAGCGATTTGTGGTATAGAAAAATCCTACCTATTTTCTATTAATAATTGGTAGTAAACAGCGCCTTCCTCAGTATAATAGCTGTGGAGGGTGTTCATGCTTATTACCAAGGTCGGTGATTCCCGCGAAAAGCTCGATACCAAGCTGGCTAAGCTGAATAAGATCCTCGTGAAATATGGCTATGAGAATGCCGCCATCACCGCCGAGGAAACCATTTATGTTACCGCTGAGGGGACTGAAGTTGTTGCTCCTGAAGTGGTTCTCCCCACCCTTAAGTTTCGTGCTTACCAGTGGACCGTCAATATCCCTGTGAACCACGTTGGAAAAGACAACACTGAGTTCATCGGCTACCTCGAATTTGGTTCTGAGGCCGCTGGTAACAAGGTTATCCCCGCTTTTGACCCCGAAGATCCCTCTGCTGGTATGTATGATGGTATTCTTCTTGATCTGGCCCGAAGCCGCAAGAGCAACTGCGATCATTGCAACAAGCTCCGCACTCGTAACAAGCTTTTCGTCTTCAAGAAGGATGGCGAAATGCACACTATCGGCTCTACTTGCGCTCGTGAGTGGTATGGTATCGAGATTGAGGGCTTCCTTAATGCCTGGAAGGGTATTTGCTCCATGACCGATGAGGATGAACGGGAATACCGCAATAAGGCATATAGTCGGATGGCCTTTGTTTCTGAAATCCTGGTCTATTGCATGGCTTCCATTGATCGGCAGGGCTTCATTGCCTCTAAGTTTGACAATTCCACCGTCAATGATGCCAACTACTGCTACAATTGGAACCACATCCCTGAGTGCCGTAAAGGAAATCGCACTCCTGAGACCCTCGACCACATTCGCAACAGTGAAAAGAGCTTCAATGAGATGATCGTCCGGATGTCCGAGTGGTATCAGACCTTCTCCCCTACCACCCTCTTTGATCATAACCTTCGCTCTGGTGTTCTTGATCTCACACTGACCTTTGGACAGGCTCCTTGGGCCATTATCAAGTGGATGGATGCTGAGAAGCTGGCCTATCGCAATGGAATGGCCAAGAATGCTCCTGCTGAAGTTCCCGCCGCTGAGCTTCTTCTGGCCCCCAACGAATATGTTGCTGGCTCTGGTGAAAAGGTGAGTATTGATGGACAGGTGGTATTCACTCGTGCTTTCGATACCGATTATGGAACTTCTTATCTGATTAAGATTGCAACTGTTGAGGGCACTATTGTTTGGTTCTCCAGCAACTTTGAATACGTCAATTGCAACTTCAATGATTTGATCCGTGGAACTTGGGTCCATATTGCTGGTAAGGTCAAGAAACAGGATACTTACAATGATACGAAGCAGACCATTCTGACTCGTTGCAAGCTCTCTACTACTGAGGTGAATTAATGAAAGCTAAATTTGCCAAAATGAATCGTGAAGCTAGGCTCAATGGTGGTAGTTTTTACCCCAGTAATCGCTATTTTCTTTCTCCCAAAGCTATGGCCGAAGCTAAGCATACCGAAGATGTGGCAAGATCCAGAGTAAAGCGAGAGGGCGGTTCTTATTTTCTCTTCCAATGCGGGTGTGGTTGTGGTGTAAGTTTTGTAAAAAGGAAAAACTAATGGATAACTACAAATACAAACAGGGTGAAGTGGTTGAGTGGAATGGTGGAGGAATTTTTAATCCCCCCATCTATGTTAGGGTTTGCGGAGTTTCGACTATCCCGGTGGCTGTTCTTGGTCACGGGTACATTGTTGAGCTTACAAAACCCCTACCCGATTACCCTTATACCCACGCTTCGGCTTTTGAGTGTCATCTTAGAGGAAAAAATGACCAGAACAGTTCTTGTAGTTGATGATGACCCCTCTCGCTTCGTAGCGATGAAGGCCACTATCCTTAACCACAAGGATATGGAGATTTTCTATGCTCCATCCTCACAAATGGCTAAGGTTATGTTGGCTGCAAAGAAGTGGGATATTGTTCTCTTGGATCATGATCTAGGTGGGGAAGATGAGTCTGGTTACGCAGTAGCCCAGGCTGTGCTTCTGAACCCCCCTTATCAAGTCATTGTCCACTCTATGAACCCGGTGGGGGCTTTGAACATCATGAGGCTTTTGAGGGGCCATGTAAGGGAACTTCACCGTGTTCCTTATCATCGACTGGTGAGTAATAGCTAAACAAGGAGCCAGTATGACCCCCACAGAACGAGAGACTTATAGGCGCGATGCAGCCCTACAGATTTATATCAGTATGACAACTCATATGTTTGCATTGAAAGATGCCGGAAGTCTACATCCCGTATACTCAAACGTGGTAGAATTTGCCGTGAAGCATTCTGTAGAGCAAGCAGACTTACTTATTGCTGCTTTAGAGGAATAAAAGAGGGTGAAACTCGCCTTCGCTCTAGTATAATAGCTCTGGAGGCACTACCCATGGATTCTATTAAGACTCGCATTGCTTATCTGCTTGCCACTGCCACCTCTGATAATGAGAATGAGGCGGCTGTTGCTATGGCGATGGCTCAGCGGCTGATGGACAAGCACAACTTGTCTATTGCTGAATTGGGTGTCGAAGAGGCTGAGGGTCTGGAAGAGCAAGTAATCAAGGATGGTGAGTCCTTGTTCGCTGCTGGTCGTATTTCAAGCTGGAAGGATAATNTGGCCAACTATTTGGCCACTGCCAACTCNTGCCGGATCATCAAGTGGTCCCATCAGGGTTATACTCGTGGTGGTGAGCGTGGTTCAAAGTTGGTCATCTATGGTCGCCCTTCTGATATTGCCATGGTTCGTTTCATGCTTGCCTACGCTATTACTCAGCTTAGCCGTTTCGCCCCCAAGGGAATGGGTAAAGTTTATTCAAACTCCTGGTATCTCGGTGCTGTTCGTGGTATCAATCAGAAGTTGACTGCTGCCAAAAAGGAAACCTACAAGGCCGCTTCTCCGTTTGCTCTGGTTAAGCTGGAGACTCGCACTGAAGCTGTGGACAAGTTCATTGAAGTGGATTGCCCCCGCCTTCGTAGTGCCGCTAAGACTACGCACAATATCCATGCCGGTGCCTATAATCAGGGATTTGAACGTGGAAAAAGTATGGATTTGAACGAGAAAGGTCGGCTCAAGGCCGCTTCTGCTATTGGAGTTAAGTAATGTTGAAGGTTCAGGAGTATCTTCGTTCCGGCAAGACGCTGGACGATCTGAAGGCAGAGTTTGCGATTGGCTCTCGTATTAACGAGAAGCTGAACGTGGCTTGCCTAAATTATTCCATGATTGAATCTCCCATGGGAGAGGAAATCGTTCAGGAGTGCCGTTCTCTGATTCTGGACATGACCTCGTGGAATGTAAAGGGCTGGGCTTTTAAGAAGTTTTTCAACTATGGAGAGGGCCATGTCTCTTCGGACTTCAATTGGTCTGATTTCAAGACTTATGAGAAGCTGGATGGCTCCCTCATCACTCTCTGGTACCACGAAACTGAAGGCTGGCAGGTTTCTACTCGTTCTATTCCTGATGGATCTAATGAAGTTGACGATTCTGGTATGTCCTATCGTGATTTGGTCATCAAGACCCTTCATGACATGGGTGTTTCTTGGAGCCGCTTCATTTTTTCTATGGATTCGGACTACTGCTATGCTTATGAATTGATGACTCCTGAAAATCAGGTAGTGGTTCATTATGATGATCGAAAGCTGGTCTTGACTGCCATTCGTCATTTGAAGACTTTGGAGGAAGTGAATATCCATGGGTGCTTGTCCTTACTCTCCCATCCTACTCCCTTAGTTACTCTCCACAAGGGATTCTCTCTTGATGCCGTTAAAGACTTCGTTCAGACTCGTAATCCTTTGGAGCATGAAGGGTTTGTCCTTATAGACTCTAATTTCAATCGTGTCAAGCTGAAGTCTGATGCCTACTGCCTCATGTCCCACCAACGCGATGGCCTTGGAAAGTCTAACAAGGCTCGGCTGGAATTGATTTTATCTGGCCAGGATGACGATGTTATCCACATCTTGCCTCAGTTTGTTCAAGACAAGATTGTGAACATCAAGAACAAGCTGGTTTCTTTGGTTTCCAGTATTGAGCAAGTGTATGAAGAGATTAAGGGCGCAGAGACCCAAAAGGACTTTGCTCTCCTGGCCATCAAACATCGTTTCTCTGGTGTCTTGTTTGCTCTTCGTGCCGGTAAAGTAGAATCTGCAATTGATTGGTTTAAGAATGCAAGCCCAAAGTCCACCCTTGAGTGGCTTAACCTGGAGGAAGACGATAATGTGGAAGCGTAGTATTGTATTTGTTCTGAGTTTGATGCTGGGGTTCTCTCTCCTAGCAAAGCCGGGTGGTGGGGGATCTTTCTCCTCTAGTCCTAGCCGTTCTGGGAGCTTTAGTTCTCGCCCCAGCAGTCCTAGTGTATCTCGCTCTACTAATGGCGGATCTTTTAGTAACAAGTCCGCTGTTGCAACTCGTCCAACCCAGTCTTCACTGGCCAAGGTTCAACAGCAGAATACCATGTCCACTCAGGCTAAGGAGTCGCTGACAAAGTTCAAGACCCCAGCAGCCACACCACTTCCGGCTCCTACGGCCATTAAATCTTCCCCAGTCTTCGGTAGGGCTCTTGCCAGTGATGGTAGGTCTGCTCCTACAACTTATGGGACCTACCTGTCTTCTCGCACTACTTATTACTCCTCCTACCATCCTCCTGTTTATGTTTACAACTGCCCTCCTCGCTACGGTGTATGGGATGCGATGTTTATGTGGATGATGCTGGACAATATGAATTCCACTATGTATTACAATCATCGCAATGACATGGAATACCAGCAGTGGAGAGCCGATGCTAATAGACAGGCCCAGGACAACGCTGAGCTTCGTGCTAAGCTAGCCGCTATGGATCAACAGGTTCAGGCTTTAAAGGCCGCTAATACCCCTGTGGACCCCGCCTACATGCCACCTAATGTGAATCCCGCTGTCGCTATGTCCGTAGAAGCTGCTGAGGCCACTCTTCCTAAGGATCAAGTACAAAATGAGGCTGTGCCTGAAGCCCAAGGTGATGGATGGGACGATGGTGGTGATATGGGGTATGTCACTTTCTGGGTTCTTGGAATCTTAGCTGGAATTGGTCTCACTGTATGGGGTATTTCCGCTTTGATTAATCGCCGCAATGCTGCTAACTCTTACTCTTCTAGGTATCGTCTATGAGCTTTTTCAAACTCCTAAAAGCCAATCTTGGCATCAAAGAGGACAAAGACACTACTACTGCAATTGTAGATGGCCACAAACTCACTGTTGAACGTGCTGACTCTACTGCACCTATGGGTATGAGGGTTGGGGGACTAGTGGATTATCCTATGGCCCCAATTACAGTAGCCAATGCTCTTGGTTCCCTTATCGAAGTAAGCACAGGCAACCAGATTCTCGCTATTAGTTCCTGTCGTTTTGATGGCTTTACCACTTTTAGAGCCTATCTTCGCTCTCAATCTAGTAAAGTGGAGTTTATTCAAATCACTGCAACCGGGACAGATGGAAATTGGAAAGTTGAAGAGGCAGTTCTTTATTCCACCTTCTTTATTGATTTCCCGCAGAGTGAAGATGAATGGGCCAATTATTTAGATGGTGGAATTGGACAAATAACTTACACAAATGACGAAGGAACCGAGTATAATAGAGTTACCGGGGATCAAACCTCAGACTTTATTGACCCCTTTCATGTAAAGGAAACCCTAATTTTTGCCGCTAATGGAGAAAGTGGGTCTATTGCTCAAAACCAGTTCCATCTTTATGAACGAGCCCTTGGAGAATCCTCTGAGTACGTTTTAACTGAGGTGACTGAAAATGAAAAACTAGCAGTAGTTCACTTTTTCTATGGAATCCCCCTTCCGATTGCTGATATAAAGTTCATTCAAACCAACTCTTGAGGTTTTATGGGAATTTCCCCTGAACAAATTCAATGGCATAGAGATTTCTATCTGAAGTTTACTGGGGATGACTCTATGGTTGATCTGATCCTAGATTTTGAGGATTTACTCACTCCAGATGCTTGGAAGGGCAATATGGGTGTTGGAAAAGGCTGGATTCCTGCTGTTAGGGAATGCCTTTCTCGATTAAAGGCTCTCAATATCACTAATTTTAGAGTATTACAGGTCAAGGAGAAATTTGGAAGGCTTAGAATTTATACCAATCAACTTCCAATGGCTGAATATCCCGCTATAGAGAGAATACTTTCAGAGGCTGAAGCCAAATGTGATGAAACCTGTGAAAACTGTGGTAGACCCAATAAAGAAATAAGTGGGGACTATTGGGTAAAGAACCACTGTGAAAAATGTCGCTATAAAAACAACTAAGAGCAACCTAACCCTAAAAGGAGAAATACATGTCACTTCGCACACTCTTCGGTCTTCTCGGTAAGCAGGGGGAAGCCATCACGGATGCAGCTTCCGCCGCCTTAGCTGCAAAAAATCCAGAACTCGCTCTCCAGGTAGACCGAGATGAACTGGAACGTAATCTTCGTACCATCGCCACAGAACTCTCTGAGGCAGAAACCAAGCTCAAGGGGGAAGAGGCCAATGTAGCCGCCTTCCAAAAGCAGCTTGACCAGGAATACGCTGCCGCAGAACTCCTCTCTGACCCCTCCAAGGCCAACGCTTTGGATATTCTAACCAAGGACATCGAGAAGAACGAAACTCGCATGGTCGGGGCTAAGGCCAAGCGCGACTCTGCTCTCAATATTGTGAACGAATTGAAGAGCGCCAAGGATCAGGTACTCGATGCCATCAAGAAGTTTGATGACAAGGCTGAGGATGCTCTGATGCATCTTCATTCCGCTCAGGCCGATGCTCAGGCCGCTGAATCCACTCGTAGGGCTGAGGACATCATCCATTCCGCCACGAAGACCTCTGGCCTGGACACAAGTCTCAGTGCCATCGAGAAGAAGGCCGCTGACCTTCACGCCAAGGCTGATGTGGATCACACCATGATTAGCCTGCATACTCCTGAGTCCGAAAAGAATGCTGATGTTGTGGCTGCTATGGCTGCTGCCTCTGCTGGTTCTGCTCTTAATGAAACTGCTGCTGAACGCCTTGCTCGTTTGAAGGCCAATAGGGGTTAATATGGGTAAGCTGATTCCACATATCGAAGCAGGAAGCGGAAGAATCTATGTAGAGTACATTGGATTTACTGGAGTTCGTTGCCCCAAAAAGAGTGAAATTGCCGATTTGATGAATGCACTATCCGATTCAGACCCCATTATCTCTATTGAAAGAAGTAATGGTATCGACACTTTCCATGTGGCTTTGCAGAGAACGGCAGTTGGTGGTGGTGTTGTTACAAGTAATTTTTCTCCAGCAGAAGCTAGAGCTATCTTTAAGGCCATTGACAAAGCACAGGATAAATGACAATCATAATGCACCAACAGGATTGCCTGGAGGGTATGAAAACTCTCCAGGCAAAATCCGTCAAAGTAGTCATCACCTCTCCCCCATACAATATTGGGGCCAAATATGGTGCCTATACTGATAACAGAGGAGACTATTTACTATGGCTGGCTGAGGTTTGGACTGAAGTTGAGCGAATTTTAGCTGATGATGGTCACTTTTTTCTCCAGGCAGGGGGAACCAATATCCATCCTTTCTTGCCTTTTGAGATTATGTACTCCGCCACTGGTGTAGGATTTAAGCTTCAGAATATGATCACTTGGGTTAAATCTATCTCTATTGATGGAGTGACCACAGGACATTTCAAACCCATTAATAGCAAGCGTTTTCTCAATCCTACTAACGAATTCATCTACCATTTGACCAAAGATTGCAAGGTTCCTATCAATCGCCTAGCCATTGGAGTTCCTTATATGGATAAATCCAATGAAAAACGCTGGGAATCAGCACAAGCCGTTAGATGTCAAGGAAATACTTGGTTTATGCCTTATGATACGATTCAGTCAAGGCATAAGGACAGGGCCTCTCATCCAGCCACTTTCCCTCTCGAATTACCGTTACGATGCCTCAAATTATCTGGTATAATGCAAGGAGAGGTTGCTCTTGACCCCTTTGCAGGTATTGGAACTACACTTAAAGCCGCCTCTATCATAGGATGTGATGCTATAGGTTATGAGATTGACCCTATTTATGTTGGAGCTTACAATGAACAGGTATGAACAGGCCAGAGACTTAGCTAATTATTTTGAATTCTACCCCTTTTTCCAGTTAGCTGATGACCAGATGCTTTCTAGGGATCTTCCTTATCATAACTGGTTTCATACTTGTTGCATGATTTGTAATTGCATTGAGGGAGCCCAAGCACACGATCTAAGTTTCCGTGAGTGCCACCTCATTGGATTGTCAGCCCTTTTTCATGATTTTAATCATTCTGGGGGTAAGAAGATTGATGCAGAAAACATTAATGTTGCCATTTCTAACCTTCTTTCTGTTGTTCCCCAGCAATTGGGCTATAATTTTCTGGATGTTTACCAGATGAGAGAAACCATTCGAGTGACTCAGTATCCTTTCATCTATACACCAAAAACCATCGAGCAGAAGATCATCAGGGATGTTGATTTAATGCAGATTCTAGAGCCTGAATGGTATGAGCATGTCATTCTGGGGCTTCAGGCAGAGTTTAAGCGTGGTGGAAGAGATTACTCTCATCGACAAATGCTCACTGGTCAATTAGATTTCTTGGACAAGCATATCCCAAATGAACTATTTACTAGCTGGGGGAGAGCAAAATTTGATGGCCCACGTTATAAAGATAGATTAGAAAAGATAAACCGTATGCTTGATGCTCCCCTTAAGGATGAAGTATGAAATCTATTAACAAAAACAACTGGGCTAGAATTACAGACAATCATTGGGTCCACCCTGACCTTGGCCATATCAAATACTTCAATGGATGGGAAGCTTACCCTAAAGCCTACTTGGGGACTAATACCCATAAGACCTTTGATGACTTCAATAAAGCTGTTGAATACATGGAAAGTTTCACTTACTGAAAATTTCTTGGAGTGAATTCGTTCTGGACCTAGTATAATGAGAAATGAGGGAATCACCCTCCACCAAAGGAGCATTACATGCACGCCTTCCGTAATTTCGTTCTCCGTAACGCCATCAAGCTGGCCGTGATTTGTGCTGTCCTTGATGTTATCGTCTACGCTCATTTCGTCATCAAGTACTGGTAAAATGAGCCGCAATTCAGAGAAGGGCACTCCAGATAGTGAAATAGCTGTTGCCTTTATAATTTTTACCCTGCTGTTGTTCTCAGTCTTTATGGCGGGAAGATCACAAAATAAAGTAAAACAAAATTCTGAAATTCTCAGTAACAGGTAAGGGAGCAAGACGCTCCAAAACAAAACCACGAAGAGGTCAACTTTCAATGCGCTATCCATTCACACAGATGATTAAAGTCGAAGGCAATAAGCCCTCAGATCATCGTCTGTCTGTGCAAGGGTTTGCCCTCTCCGCTAGCATCACCGAGATGACTTAACCAAAAGACTCACACTCTTCCCTTCAAACCCCTGTGAGTCGAAACCACAGGGGTTTTGGTTTCTAGGAACCAAATTCAGTTCTTTCATACAATTGGGCTATCTTTCAACTGGCAGGAATAAGGTCTCTGACTCCTTCAATCTTGGTTCAAATCCAAGTAGCCCATCCAACAAGAGTAAGTCAAGGCTAACTCTTCGAACAATTGACAACTAAATAATGAATGACATGAAAACCCAACATCGTTTTAGGACGATGGGAATGGGAGGTTTTCGGTAGCTTTTCCAAAAGAATAAAGCTACCAACTTATACCGTCAACCAGTCTTGGTGGCGAAGGAGTCTGTAAAACTCCAGGCAATGTCAATAAGTCCACGGTGGGTTCGATCCCCTCTGACGGTACCAAAGATACTTCCAGCAACCCAAAAATTTCACTATTTGGCTGTGAAAAGCAAAAGTATCTTGTTTCTTAACCTTTTAAGTTTTCAACTTTCCAACTCTAAGAAGAGGTGAATATGAATCGTGGAGGGCATAAACAGTGGTCTCAAGGAAGGCACGGTAGAGACAAAGACGGTCTCTCCTGGAAGACCCAGCGTAGGTTAGCTTGGGAACGAGACAACGAAACTTGTCAACATTGCCATGAGAAAAAGAGTAGGAAGCCGGATGTTCATCACATCAATCCTTGGATGAACTCACAATCCCATGCTCTTGACAATCTGATTTGTCTTTGTAAAAAGTGCCACATGATTGAAGAGGTAAAAACCCAAGAGATATGGGGAGGCCAGTTTCTGGAGAAGAGGCCAGTCAGATGCTCTCAATGTGGTAAGGGCAGTTATAAACTTAGAGGTCTGAGGCTATGTAATAACTGCAAACCTAAGAAACAGAAAAAAGAGACTAAAAATCGCATTCGCTACAAAATAACAGATGAAGAGTTTTTCAAACTAGCCTTTCCTCTTAGGAATGAGGGGGCAACCTGTGAGGAAATAGGAACTCTACTGGGTCTGACCAGACAAGGAGTAGCCTATCGCTTTAGGTCCCACAAGTTAAAAGGAGAGTGGCAAGGTAAGTAACCACGGAAGATCGGTGCAGTTGGAGTGGCACACATGCCTGGAAAGCATGGGCTGTAACAGGCTAGCAAGTTCGATTCTTGTATCTTCCGCCAAACGGTTCTGGATACTGTCGGGGTTCCAGACTTAAGATGACCTACCCAGTGGGGTCATGCCGCAGTAATCAGGGTTCTAGCCAATGGCGGGGGGCTAGACGCAAGCAAGGGACCAAAATCCCAAGGCCGAGACTAGGAGGTTGTGGTGAAAGAAAGCGGAAGGTTGCGAAAGCGTAAAAACCCTATCTGGCTGTCCAGCAAATAAGAACCAGATCAAACCCACAATACGATCTGTCTTTGCCTTCGTAGCTTAACGGAAAGAGTAGCAGTCTTCGAAACTGTATCGTGAGAGTTCGACTCTCTCCGAAGGCACCAAAATTTATAACCTATTGCGGGTGGACTGGTCGGAAATCAGAAGGGGTCTCATAAGCCTCGTTAAACGGAGGTTCAACTCCCCGACCCGCTACCAAGTTGGACACTTGGGGTAGTAATTACCCAAGCGAATGTGATAGTAGAGGCAATCTAAAAGACGATCTACTGTCCAACCCAACCTGAGGGAAAGCCGCTGTTCATCCAGGCTTGACGATGGGAGAGACCATAATATGGAGGATGAGCTAGTGTGGTCATTCCAGCGATTCCCTGAAAAGGAATAGAAATCGGTTCGATTCCGGTATCCTCCACCAACATCATGCCCTTGTAGCTCATCTGGTAGAGCAATGGACTGAAAATCCATGTGTGGTTGGTTCAACTCCAATCAAGGGCACCAAGACTCTGACACAGCAATCCAAAATTCTCCTGTTAAGAGGGATGTCGCAGGTTCGAATCCTGCCTTGGGGGTAACTCCTTGTAGTTCAGTTGGAAGAACACCATAAAAACAGAGTCTTGAATCTATGTTCCTATGGGCAAACTGGCAAAGTCGCTGCCTTGAGGTGGCAGAGTTATCCGGGTTCGAATCCCGGTAGGAACACCAATACAATGGCCTTTTAGTATAACGGTAGTAATAGCCAACTTTCCAGTATACTATTAGAGAGGACCTAAAATGCCAATTTGTAAAACTTGTAACGAAGGGTTCCCAAATATTATTACAGTCAATGGAAAGCAAAGAAATCTGTCTAAAAGAAGCCGCTGTCTAAACTGTGTTCCATTTCAAGATGGTATCCGTTGTGAGCGTTCAGATAGTCAAAGAGGTGAAAAAACCTGTCTAATCTGCGGGAAACGCTACCATTATGACAGAAAAAATAGAAAAGGCTACACTACAACCAAGTGTAATTCATGCTCCTGTAATGCTCAAAGAAATGCTAAAAAAATAAAAGCTGTGGAATACTTAGGGGGGAAGTGTGTGGTATGCGGGTACGAAAGATGCATCCAGGCTTTATCTTTCCACCATACTGATGATAACAAAGATTTTACAATTTCCAACAATTATGGCTACTCCTGGGAAGTCCTAAAAGAAGAGTTAGACAAATGCATTTTAGTGTGCCAGAATTGTCATCAGGAAATTCATTACGGAATAACAATTTTAACAAGTATGGGTCTTTAGTGCTAGCGGGAACACATTTGGTTTGCATCCAAAAATCGGGAGTTCGACTCTCCCAAGATCCACCAATAAGCGGAGAAAGCAAACTTTGCAATACAAAGTAAGGGAGTTCCACCATGCTCGTTACCCAAACTTGTTTGCAATGTAGTAAGAATTTTTCAGCGGAAAAGAAAGAGGTCAATAGAGGTAGATCCGTATTTTGTGGATTGGAATGCTTCTTCACCCATCGCAAAGCTAACAAGAAAGAAAAAGAGCATAATTGTGTTTGTGCTTTATGTAGCACAACTTTTTATAGAAGCACCAGCAAGCAAGCAAATGTGAATGGTCTTCAATTTTGTTCAAGAAAATGTAGTGATGTAGCTAAAGAGACAGAAAGGGCACTTATCCTTCGCTCTGATGCCAACAAAGGTAGCCATAGCTACAGAAAAATCGCAAGAAGAAACCAAGAAGAGTCTTGTAAATCTTGTGGTTACTCTAAGATACCAGAGGTTTTGCAAGTCCATCACATAGACAAAAACCGAAAAAACAATAAAGTGGAAAACCTAGAAATTCTCTGCCCTACTTGTCATGCAGAGACACATTTTTTAACAAGGTAGTATCCTGGGCCAGCATGTACTAAGGGAGCGAAATGCACTCGCAATGCGTTTGTTGTCGGTTCGATTCCGATCTGGTCCACCATGGGGCAAATTCCTCAAGGTGAGGATGAGAGTTGTATAATTCTTTAACTGCAAACAAAATTCGTTGGTTCGAATCCAATTTGCTCCACCATCACGGTTCCGTAGTTTAACGGTAAAGTCTTAAAAAGACCGCCAAAAACAAACTTTAAAGCTCATTAATGGGGATATTCATGAATTGTATAGCTTGTGGGAAACAGATTAAAGAGCATAAAAAATACTGTAATAAATCTTGTCAACGAGTTTTTGAAGCGGAAAAAGTAAACCACAAATGCAAAATCTGTGAAGCCCCCTTTCAGGTGTGTAGGGGGTTAGTATCTAAGGCCAGATTTAAACAACTTTGTTCAAAGTGTATTGACAGAAACCCTCCTGGTCTATCAGGTGCTAGTTCCCCAACCTGGAAAGGGGGGCATAAGCAATGGTCTCAAGGAAGGCACGGTAAAGATAAAGATGGTCTTTCTTGGAAGATTCAAAGACGGTTAGCTTGGGAACGAGATAATTATGAATGCCAGCACTGCCATAAGAAGAAAAATAGAAAACCAGATGTCCATCATATTAGTCCTTGGATGAATTCACTTTCCCATGCCCTGGATAATCTGATTTGCTTATGTCAAAGCTGCCATCTCAAAGAAGAGGCTAAGGTTCATGAAGTATGGGGAGGTCAATTAATTAAAATGGTGACCGTATTGTAACGGCTGCATTCATCCCTGTCACGGATGAGGTTGGGGTTCAAATCCCCCGGTTACCGCCAATAAATAAACTTTCGGACTCATAGGTAAGGAGTCCGAAAATGATCTGCAAGTATTGTGGCAATGAAAGAGAAGAAAGTGAGTTTAAAGTCACCAGGATAATAAAAGGAGTGACTTACTTTAGAAAGAAATGTCAACCCTGCAAAAATTTAGAGCAAAATGGAAGACGAATAAAACACAGAGACATTGTTCAAGAGTTAAAGAAGGAATTGAAATGTGAGGAGTGCGGCTTTTCAGATTACAGAGCCCTAGATTTTCACCACAAAGATCCGTTAATGAAAGACAAAGAAGTAGCCAATATGGTTCATTATTCACTGGAGAACATCAAAGCTGAAATAGCTAAATGTAGGTGCCTGTGTTCTAATTGCCATCGTATTCTTCATTTCAGCCTCTTGGGTAATCTGGAAACCCCCTAGCTTCGGATGCTAGTATATCCCGGTTCAAATCCGGGGAGGCTGACCAAAGACGCAATCAGCAATTAAAACACATTTCACTTAAAATGAAAAGAAAAGCGTCTTGATTATGCTCCTGTAGCTGAGATGGATTAGCAACGGTCTACGAAACCGTGTGGTGAAAGCCCAACGCAGGTTCGATCCCTGTCAGGAGTACCAAAATAAACAAACCATTACAGTATTAACTATAACGAGGGTTCAAATGGTTTGTGACAACTGTGAGATTGAACACAATGGACACTACGGATCTGGCAGATTTTGTTCAGTGAAATGTGCCAGAGGGTTCTCCACAAAAAATAAACGAGAAGATATCAGTAAGAAAGTGAGCCAGAAACTCAAAGGGAGATTAATAAATCCTCAGAACTTATTCACTTCTGATCATCCAGTAAATTTAAGAAGATCAACTTTTATCAAAAAAGCTAAGCTCAGATTTGAAGATGAGGAAGCAAGATTTGGTGCGGGATTGTTTATTCCCCCCACTAGTAGAAAAGCTAAGTTTTTGCTAATCCGTTTAAGGGGTCCAAAATGCGAAAAATGTAATTGGAGTGGGACCCACCCAGTAACTGGAAGAACCATAATTCAACTAGATCATATTAATGGAGATGCCGCTAATAACCATATCTCTAACCTTAGACTTTTATGTCCTAACTGTCACGCCATGACTCCAACTTTTGGAAGTTTAAATAACGGTAACGGGAGAAAAGAAAGAAGGGATCAATACTTACGAAAAACACCTATGCTAGCAAGCCCGAAAGGTGAGGGGGAAGTCTCATAAGCTTCTTGTCAAGGGTTCGAATCCCTTTGCTAGCACCATCCATGGGGTATTGGGAAAGTCTGGAGTTTCCGCTTCGCTGTCTACGAAGAGATCACGGGTTCAAATCCCGTATGCCTCGCCACTAACTATGCCGGATAAGCACCTCCTTTGCTGGGAGGACCGGCTCCAGTTGGGGAAAGCCGCCACTTGACTAGGCTTGACTACGGGAGAGACCGTAACTATAGAGGGTAACGCGAAGTGGTTGAGCGGCCAGCCTTTCAAGCTGTCGATTAGCGGGTTCAAATCCCGTACCCTTTACCAACATGGTCTCATCGTCTAACAGGCCAGGACGCCACCCTCTCAAGGTGAGAATGCGGGTTCAACTCCCGCTGGGACTACCAAAACTAAATTTCATATCCTTATATGAGGATCAGATGGTCAGACTTACTCCAAATACTCTATTTGCTTTGAGCAATAGTAAGCTGCTAAATAAAGCTACTAAAGCTGCCCTTGCTCCAAGTTTAAAAAAAGAATTGGATAAAGATCATTGCTCTGTTTACTGCTATAAGAAAAATGGAGAGCTATATTTAATTCATGAGCCACCAACAGAAGATGTTGAACAATGTTATAGAGCTTGGCTTAATTTTGGCCATGGAAAAGATGGAAAAGTCAAGAGTCAAATAAATTTTAATAAAATTGTAATTCTGGAAGATTGGGATGTAACCTA
>TBL_comb48_EPIDRAFT_1000075_pt1 | contig 70300 bp, 63 predicted proteins | sample TroBogEpilimnion_37_FD_10681 | JGI IMG/M metagenome (IMG submission 10681) | reverse complement strand
TTTGCCTGATGCGGATGAAAATAATGTTGTTGCAGAATTAAAAGGCACAGAACATCCTGAAGAAATTATTACCATTGGAGGTCATTTAGATAGTTGGGATGTTAATGAAGGTGCACATGATGATGGTGCAGGTGTGGTGCATTCTATGGAAGTATTACGTGCAATGAAAGCATTAAATTATCAACCTAAGCATACCATTCGTTTTGTATTATTTGCCAATGAAGAAAATGGCGGAAAAGGTGGTGCTAAATATGCCGAGTTGGCGAAAGCTAATAAAGAGAAACATATTTTAGCATTAGAAAGTGATGAGGGTGGTTTTACACCAAGAGCTATTGCAATTACTTGTTCTCCAGCACAATTAGCTCGTTTTGAAAAATGGACTCCGTTGTTAAAGCCTTATGGAACCGAGGTTACACCAGGTGGTGGTGGCGCTGATATTGGACCATTAACAGGGTATGATAAAAATATTATCATGTCAAGCATGATTCCTGATAGTCAACGTTACTTTGATTTACATCATGCAAAAACAGATGTGTTTGAAAATGTAAATAAGCGTGAATTGTTATTAGGCGCAGTAAACATTGCAGCCTTCATTTACTTAGTAGATCAGTATGGCGTGAATTAAATAAAACAGCCCTTAATAAAAATTTAAGGGCTGTTTTATTTTTCGTCTTATGATTTTTCGGCGCCCCCCATAAACGAGGGCGCCGATTTATTAAATATTGGCATCATCGAAGTTAATATTTAAATGCTGAACGAGCTTTCGAGCCACGCGCAGAGCGAGAGAAGCATTTGAAATATTAACGAGACAAATTCATTGAACGTTCTTTGTATAATGTTCTGAAGTAAGGGTCGCGTAGGTCTTTGATAAAACGAATCGCTTCACCAGTACTCTTCATTTCTGGTCCTAATTCTTTGTTCACGCCAGGGAATTTGTCAAAACTAAATACAGGCTCTTTAATTGCGAAGCCGTCTAGTTTTTTCTCCATGGTAAAGTCAGTCAACTTTGCAGATCCCAACATTATTTTTGTGGCAATATTTAAATATGGTATTTGATATGCTTTAGCAATGAACGGTGTTGTTCTTGATGCTCTTGGGTTTGCTTCAATCACATATACTTTATCATCCTTAATCGCAAACTGAATATTTATCAATCCTCTGATATTTAAAGCTCTTGCAATTTTCTCACTATAAAATTCCATCGTAGCAACAATCAATGGAGTCAAGTTAAATGCAGGTAATACTGCATTACTATCACCACTATGAATACCCGCTGGCTCAATATGTTCCATTACACCCATCACGTGAAAAGTTTCACCATCAAAAATGGCATCCACTTCGGCTTCTTGACAACGATCTAAGAAATGGTCAATCAAAATTTTATTATCGGGGATATGTTTTAAGATACTTACTACTGCAGTTTCTACTTCGGCATCATTAATTACAATACGCATTCTTTGACCACCAATCACATAGCTAGGTCTTACCAACACTGGGTAACCTACTTGATTAGCTACCTCAATAGCTTCTTCGGCAGTATAAGCAGTACCATAACTTGGGTAAGGAATATTTAATTCTTTTAACAAGTCACTAAAACGACCACGGTCTTCGGCGATATCTAAACTATCAAATGAAGTACCTATAATTTTAATCCCTCTTTCTGTTAAACGCTTTGCTAATTTTAATGCAGTCTGTCCACCTAATTGTACAATCACACCTTCTGGTTGTTCTAATTCAATAATTTCCCAAAGGTGTTCCCAAAACACAGGCTCGAAATATAATTTATCGGCCATATCAAAATCGGTAGATACGGTTTCAGGATTACAGTTAACCATGATGGCTTCGTAACCTGATTCTTTTACCGCTAATAAACCGTGTACACAACAATAGTCAAATTCAATACCTTGCCCAATACGATTAGGACCACTTCCTAATACAATAATTTTCTTCTTTTTCGATGGGATGGATTCGTTGGAGTTCAGATTGTTGCTCATATGTATAAAATTGGGCAAAAATACATCAGCAAAAGCATTTATACGAATTTTTATGGAAGGGTTTTCCACCAAGTTTACTTATTGGACTTGGCAGAGCTCGTCCCAACGGGTGGTATAGCGTTTACTGCGCTTTTCACTACGCATTTTCCAGTTTTTCTGGGTGCTGGAAGTGCCAAATTTGAGTACGTCATTGCGGTAAGCCGCATTCATATTGTCAATAACATTCATTAGCTTTTTGCGTCTCGCATCGGCCGGGGCAGCAAAGAGGTTGGTTTGTAAAGCGCTATCGGGCACAAAATCACTTACAATCACCCCTGCTTTTTTATACACTTCGCCTTCCTCAAATACGGTTTTTCCAATAGCGACTGCGGCCTTGATAATATCGGGGGTCACATTGCTTGGGTTGTCTAGTAAAGTATATCCATTTACCTGGCTGCCCCGATGGTAGTGTGTGTGGTAGGGTTGAGGGGCCACTTTACGCAGTAAAAATACCTGCACACATTTTGCCGCACTCTGTTGCCTTCTTAATTTTTCACAGCAACGCGTAGCATAAGTAGCGAGGGCTTCTTCAATTTCCTGCCAGCTGGTTACATTGCGACCAAACATGCGCGTGGTAGCGATCATTTTTTTTTCGGTACGCGGTGCTTGCATACTATGACTTTGTAATCCTTTGAGCTCTCTAATTAATTTAATGCCCGTAATACCGCCTAAAAATTTTTTACCCCAACTAAGGTCTTTCATGCTTAATGCAAATGCGGTATGAATACCATACACTTTTAATTTTTCGCTATAGCTATAACCAATGCCCCAAACATCTTCGATAGGTGTTTTTTGTAAAGCGTTTTGTATTTTTTGTGCGCTATCTAAAACCACTACACAATTGGTTTGTATTTTATTTTTTTTCGCCAACCTGTTGGCAACTTTACTGAGTACTTTATTAGGCGCAGCACCAATGGATACCGAAATGCCTGTCCAAGTTTCAATCGTATTTTTTAAATGAATACAAAAATCATACACATCTTTATCTGCAATATGATGTAAGTCTACAAAGGCTTCATCAACCGAATATACCTCTACCTGATCCTTTGGTAGCAAGGATCTCATGGTTTCCATCACACGCCAACTCAAGTCCCCGTATAAATGATAATTAGAGGAGAAAGTGTGTATCCCAAATTTTTTAATGCGCTCTGCTTCCTGAAAATAAGGTGCCGCCATGGCGATTCCTAATTTTTTTGCTTCATCGGAACGAGAAACGATACAACCATCATTATTACTTAAAACAACAATGGGTGCATTTTGTAAAGTGGGTGCAAAAAGCCGCTCACAGGAACAGTAAAAACTATTACAATCAATAATCGCTTGCACAATTTTAAAATTTAATTCGCAGTTAATAATTGGTTACAAACCATGAATTACATAAGTCACTACACCCCATGTTTTATAGTCCTCTAAGTGTTCAATGTTGATAGCACCATACTTTTTATTTTCGGGGAGTAGGGTAACGCTATGTGTTTGCATTTGTAAACGACGCACTAAAAATTCACCATTCAAAATAGCCACTACTACTTTTCCAGATCGGGGAGGAATACTGCGGTCCACAATTAAAGTATCTCCAATATGAATGCCGGCACCCAGCATTGCATCGCTATTGACCCTAAAGAAAAAAGTAGCTGGTTTATTGTGAATCAGTTGCTCATTTAGGTCAATGCCTCTTTCCATAAAGTCGTCCGATGCGGCACCAAAACCAGTGGCATTGGCTTGCACTACTTGGCTGGCTTGGTAGTTTTTATTAATCTGTTGGGTAGCGATTCCCTCGCTTGGGTCCATGTCTATATATTCCATAAAACTAAATTTATTAGCAATATTAACTAAATTATTTAGTATTTTTATGAATATTTTCTAGCGGGCATTTTGTACCTTGGGAGTCAAATTGTGCGCTATGGATAAGCCGTTTTATATTGACCCGAATATTGCAAGAGCAAAAACGATTGATACTAGTTTTTACCTAGAAACCAAATGGTTAGAAGCTTCGAAGGAGCAAATTTTTGCGCCTAGCTGGCAGTATATTGGCCATACTGGTATGGTGGCTAAGGCAGGGGATGCACATCCAATTAAATTCCTAGAAAATTATATTGACGAACCCTTGGTCCTAACAAAGGATGCCGAGGAGCATGTTCACTGTTTGTCAAACGTATGTACGCATCGCGGAAACTTAATGGTGTACGAGCCATGCAGTGCGCAAAAGCATTTGCGTTGTAAATACCATGGTCGCGCATTTCATTTGGATGGAAAATTTATTTCCATGCCAGAGTTTACAGCCGTTGAAAATTTTATTCCAGAAAATAATCACTTGCATCATTTGCAATTGTATCAATGGGGTCCATTGTTATTTACACAATTGAAAAAAGGATTGGGGCCAGAATTATTTTTTAGAGAAATGGAATCCCGTATTGGATGGTTACCTATTAATGACTTAGTGTTTGATGCGTCAAGATCCAATGATTATTATATTAAAGCCAATTGGGCTTTGTATTGTGAAAATTATTTGGAAGGATTTCATATTCCATTTGTGCATCCAGGATTGAGTGCGTTTTTGGATTTTAAAGATTATTCAACCGAAATTTTTAAATATTCAAATTTACAATTGGGTATTGCAAAAGAAGATGAGCATTGTTTTGACATACCTGCGGATCATCCTGATGCAGGCAAGCGTATTGCCGCTTATTATTTTTGGGTATTCCCAAACATGATGTTTAACTTTTATCCTTGGGGATTATCCTTAAATGTAGTCACGCCGATAGATGTGAATAATACAAAAGTGAGTTTCCTAAGTTTTGTATTTGATGCAAGTAAATTAGGCCAAGGTGCAGGAAGTGGTTTAGATACGGTAGAGCAGGAAGATGAAGAAGTGGTGCAGTATGTACAGCAAGGAATTCGTTCACGCTTTTATCATCATGGTCGCTACGCAACACAGCGTGAGCAAGGCACACATCATTTTCATAGTTTGCTCGCAAGTTTTTTAAGCCAATAGTTTATTTAGCCCAACGTACAATTACATTCCAATCATTGCCGGTTTGAATATGGTATTTATCTGCAAAGCTGCCTTGATTTAAGGCAAAAGATAAATCCATTAAACTATTTAAATAGGCAAGTGGTTTGCCAACGCCAACACCACCGAATGTATTTTCAAAAGACATACTACCTGTGTAAACTAATTTTTGCTTGTTGAATATTTGAACAACAATTTCATTTTTTGCATGTGCAATGGCTGTAAATTTTTTCCAATTGTCTTGGTCAATATTCGTCCACAGATTTCCATATTGAATATCTAAAATGGAAATATTTCCTTTTAAAATACCGTTGACTAAACTAGCTTTTTGATAAGTTAATGCAGTGATGGGCTCATTACTTATTTTGCCTACTTGTTCATAACGAATGGTATGTGAAGCGAGCCTTGCAGCAGTATAAGCGTATACATCACGTCCATGAAATGTGTAAGATGCACCAGAATTTTTTCTTCTATTCACCGCTTCATCAATTTCTCTAACTGAATCAATGCCTAATGATTGTGCAATTAAGGTAAGCGTTCCATTATCGGGGGTAACAATATAATGTCCTGTTTTTGTTTTTACCACAACCGATTTTCTATTAGTGCCTACACCAGGATCTACCACGGAAACAAACACAGTGCCCGCTGGCCAAAAAGGTACTGTTTGGTCTAATCGATACGCTGCTTCCCAAATATTGTAAGCAGGAATGTCATGTGTTAAATCGTATAATTTTAAGTTTGGGTCTACGCCACTTGCAACGCCTTTCATTGCTGAAACTGCACCATCTTTGGTACCAAAATCAGTTTGAAAAACAACAATTCCATTTTGTGCATTTAAAGAAATGTTCAGCACCATTATTGCGCAGAGAAGACAAAGTATTTTTTTCATTAAAATTTGAAAGCTAATTTGGTAAATAATCTTAAACCATTGTAGCCCATTTGAACGCCATCCCATGGACCTCCTGTTTCATTATCGCCAGCCCATCCTTTGGCAGCCGGGTTAATAGCGTAATCAGGGTGTACATTAAAGATATTGTCCGCGCCAAAAATGATAGAAGTCTTTTTAGCAACTTGCACATTCATATACAAGTCGGTAGTGAATTTTCCTTTGTAGTTGAAAATTTCTGGCACCAAAGTATTTCCTGTAGGATCTGCATCAGCAGGCACTTGAGGATTAATACCATCACCATTCACTCCAAATCCTGTTAAGGCTACATTACCAAAGTAGGTAACTCTTGCACCAAGCGTAACTTTGTTTTTAGTATAATCAAAGCTTGTAGAAAATTTAGATTTAGGAGCAGAAGCTTTTAAGAAATATTTTTCACGATCATTAAAGAAAGTGTTTGCGTTGTATTCATTTGTATTCAATGCAGCAGGAACATGAATTGCATCAATTGTAATACCTTGGAAGTTGGCTACAAATAATATTTTAAAACGCTCTTTGTTAGAAATTTTCTTTTGATAATCAGCTACTACGTCGATACCTGTATTAGTAGTGTTTACAGCGTTTGCAAAGAATTGTGCAGTTGCAACACCTAAATTAGTAAGCTTAGCAGTTAATGCAGCAGGAAGTGAAGGATCAGAGGCACTAAATAAACCAGACAATACAACACGGTCTTTCATTTGAATGCTGTAACCATCAACCGTAAATGTTAAACCTTGTACGGGTTTCCATGTAAATCCTAAACTAGCATTGGTACTTGTTTCTTGTTTTAAGGAAGGGATACCTGCTAATTTAGTGATAGGGTCATCGTTGTTGGCAATTCTAGATTGAACCAATTGTCCACCAGAGAAAGAAGTTAAAGTATTGCTGAAATATTTTTGTTGTAGAGAAGGAGCACGGTAACCTGTGCTAAATGATCCTCTAAAATTAAAATTATCAGTTGCTTTGTATCTGAAAGAAGCTTTGTAAGTAGCTACTTGACCAAAGTCAGAATAGTTTTCTAAACGAATAGCACCCGTTAATAATAAGTTGTTTGAAGGAGTGTATTCCAAATCACCATAAGCACCGCCTACCCAACGATGAGCGTTCACTTTATCTGCAGGACTAAATCCAGGGAAACCTTGAGAGCCCGGCGCTTGTTGTAATCCGTAACTATTTGGATAAGCATTGTAAGATGCTAATTCACCTTCAAAAATTTTGTATTCTTCGAATCTTAATTCACCACCATAAGAAACTTTAACGCCACCATCATTTACTTTACCAAATTGTTTTGATAAATCTAAATTAGAAGTGTTTTGTAAAAAGCTAAATCCACCATCATCAAAATGTGTTTGAGCGATATTGCCAATATTAGAAGCATTAAATGTGCCATCACCATAATAGTGGAAAATGTTTTGACCAATGCTATTGCTCATGTCCCAATACCATCCACCAGCTGTTTTACCTGAGAATCCTCCAACATAAGAGAAGTCTTTGATATTAGTTTGAATATGAGGATTGTAACTTGTATCTCCTGAGCCTGAAGCAAACATAATACTAGGCACATAAATTAAATTTCCTTTAGCATCTACTGGGAAACGAGTAGGCTTTGCAGACCAGTTTCTTGTGTATGCATAAGCGTCAGAATTCTTTGTATTATAACTGCCAAAAGAATAAAATTTAGTAGTTGCATCAATTGGTAATTCCATATTAAACATTAAGCCATGTGAAGCCATTGAGCCATCGCCAAATCCTTGTCTCCAAGTATTGGTAGGTAAACCATCTGCTGCAGGCGCTTCTCTAAATGTTTTTCCTTGATTGGTATAATCGTAAGAAACATTGATAAACCCTCCTTGCTTTCCTAAATCAAATCCTCTGTTAATAGAAAGGTTTTGAGTAAGACCATCAATAGGGGCATTTGTTAAATAATTATGTTCGTCTTTAACTGAATAAGTATTGTATTTTTTATCATAGTAACCAGCTAAACCAGTAGTTACATTCCATTCGTTAGTGTTTTTCTTTAACACAATATTCATAACACCTGCAATGGCATCAGAGCCATATTGCGCAGATGCACCATCTCTTAAAATTTCAATTCTGTCCACTGCTGATTCAGGAAATCCGTTTAAGTCAACTCCCGAATTTCCACGACCTCTTGTTCCAAATAAGCCTACAAATGCAGTACTGTGTTGGCGTTTACCATTAATCAAAACCAATGTTTGGTCAGGGCCTAAACCTCTTAAAGTACCAATATCAATATGGTCAGCACCATCCGCACCTGATTGTTTATTATAGTTAAATGAAGGAGCTACAAAATTTAAAGTAGAAGTTAAATCCATTCTTGCGGTGTTCACACCTACGTCGGATAATTTAATAACGTCCACTGGTACTGGAGATTCAGTTTTAACACGACCTGCTCCACGGCTACCAACTAAAATAACATCTTGTAAATCGGTAGTAGTTGCATTTAAAACAATATTCAATGCATTATTAGTAGCGGTTACTTTTTTTGATTCGTAACCCACCGAACTAAAATCAAGAGCACTACCAACTTGAGCATTGATAGCGAAATTTCCACTTTTATCTGTGGTTACAACTGTTTTTCCAGCTGCTTTTACAGTAACACCTTCTAATGGAGTTCCTTTATTGTCAGTTACTTTTCCAGATACTTTTTGCGTTTGCGCAAATGAACAAATTGTTAACAGCATCCCGAAAAATAATGCTGTTGAGCGTTTAAAGATTACTTGCATAGTAGTTAAATTGTGCGATGAATTTACCACTTTTTCTCATTTTTTTTAAACATAACATTTTATTAGTTACTTTTAAGCTAATTTAAAGCTGATTATATACCCCTATGGAAGACATTTTAATACATATAAATAATTTATATAAGACCATTAATAATATTGATTGGGATGAGATCAGCAAGATTCCTCAAAGTGGTGGTGATCGTGTATATTTTAGAATCACTCAGGGGCAGCAATCTTGGATTGCCACTTATAATTTGAATTTAAGAGAGAATGAAACTTTTATAGAATTTGCCAATCACTTTTATGCAAAAGGTTTGCCGGTACCACAAATTTTAGCAGTAAGCGAGGACAAGTCTATATATATCCAATCCGATTTAGGAAGTGTTTCTTTATTAGAGGTTTTAGAAAAAGAAGGGAAAACAGAACATGTATTTTCATTGTTTCAAAAAAGCTTAAGTGCTTTGGCGAAATTACAGGTTCATGGAGGGGCTGGATTGGATTATAATTATTGCCTTACTTCAAAAGAGTTTGGGAAACATGCTATTTTAACGGACTTATTATATTACAAATACTATTTTTTAGATGCATTGCAATATCCATATGATAAGCAAGCCTTGATTAATGAGTTTGAATTGTTAAGTGATCAATTGGCGAGTAAGGATTTAAATCATTTTTTATTTAGAGATTTTCAAAGTAGAAATATTATTGTATCCAATGATGAGGTATACTTTATTGACTTTCAGGGTGGGATGCAAGGAGGTTTATCCTATGATGTTGCTTCCTTATTATGGCAAGCAAAAGCAGAGTTGTCGAATGAGTGGAAAGAAAAATTAGTTGATTATTATATTAGTGAAGTGCAAAAATTATTGCCTTCAAAAATGCATGAAGCAAAGTTTAGAAAGCAATACAATGGATTTGTATTATTGCGTTTATTGCAAGTATTAGGTGCTTATGGATTTAGAGGTTTGTTTGAAAGGAAAGCGCACTTTTTAACAAGTATTCCTTTGGGCTTAAATAACTTAAAAAACTTTTTAGCCGTTTCTCCTATAAGTAATGATACGCCTGTGTTTGCGGGGATATTAAACTGGATGGTGTCGGATGAAGTGGTTCAGCGATTTACACCGCCAGTAGCAAATGAACAAACGCCATTGGTAGTTACAATTAATAGCTTTAGTTATAAAAAAGGATTGCCAAAAGATGAAACTGAAAATGGAGGTGGATTTATTTTTGATATGCGAGGAATATTAAACCCGGGAAGATTTGAGGAATATAAAAAATTAGCAGGCATTCATAAACCAGTGCAAGATTTTTTAGAGCAAAGAACAAAGATGAATACCTTTTTAAATAGTGTTTGGGATTTAATTGATATCACTGTTGAAAATTATTTAGAAAGAGGCTTTGAGTCCTTACAAATTAATTTTGGATGCACAGGTGGGCAACACCGTAGTGTATTTGCTGCAGAACAAACTGCACGCCATTTAAGAAATAAGTATAAAGTGAAAGTGGTTTTAGAACATACCAATAAAGAGAACTGGGTAAAATAATTTTATATGCGAGCAATGATATTAGCTGCCGGATTAGGCACTAGGCTAAAACCCTTTACCAATAACCACCCTAAGGCTTTGGCAGTAGTGAATGGAAAATCTTTATTGCAAAGAAATATTGAATATTTATTGTCCTTTGGCTTTACAGATATTATTGTGAACGTGCATCACTTTGCCGATCAAATTATTAATGCTGTAAATGAAAATAAAGGTTGGGGTGCAAATATTACCATCTCCGATGAAACAGATGAGGTATTGGAAACGGGAGGTGGACTATTGAGAGCAGCCAATTATTTTGAGTCTGAAGATCGTTGGTTGGTAATGAATGCAGACATTTTAACCAATTTGGATTTACACAAAATGATTGCCGCAGATGAGGCTTATGCAATTAAAGCAGAAGGGGATTTAGTTGCAACCTTGGCGGTGACTGATCGAAGTTCAAGTAGAAATTTAATATTTAATCAATCCGGCACTTTATGTGGCTGGAAGAATAATAATAAGGGTGAAGAAAAATGGGCACTTCCATTAAGAGATCCGAATTCCGCAGTACCAAAGGCTTTTAGCGGTATACAAATTGTGCATGCGGCCTTTTTACAGGAAGTTCAATTGCGTGGGAAGTTTTCATTAATAGATGCATACTTGCAATTAGCACAACATTATGCAATTCACTATTATGACCATAGTGATGGCATTTTATTAGATGTAGGAAAACCAGAGAGCTTAGAAAAAGCGGCTACTATTTTTAAATAGTGATCAATTTTTTAATCTTACCTAGTGCTTCTTTAAATTTAAACTTTAATGTAAATCTTTTTCTTGTCTAAAATATAGGCAAGTGAAAACATAAATGCAATAAAGCAAAGCGCATATACAAAAGATCCAATTCTTAAATCGCTATTGATGTTTTTGCAAACATGTTCGTAAAACCAGGGGAATGCCGAAGTATACACTGGTTGTCCTTTTTCATCGGTATGATCTACCCATCTTAATAAGGCCAATACCCTTGGTAAAAAGCCACTCAATACAAAAATGAAAAGTGGATTCTTGCCAAACACATCAAAAAAGTGACTCCATTTTCCTTTGGCTTCTTTGAATTCTAATAAAAAGATAAACATCCCAAGTGTAATCATAGCAAGGCCTGTAGTGTATAGCACATAACTACTTGTCCATATTTTTTTATTAATGGGGAAACTAAAATCCCAAATCCATCCTGCTAAAACCAATACCACACCAGTCAATAAAACATTGGCTAACATTTCAAAATTCTTTCCTTTTGCTTGTATGTATTCGCCTACTAAAAATCCTAAAATAACTTGCACAATTGCAGGGAACATACTTACTAATCCTTCTGGATCGAATGGAACTCCTTCGCCTTTATAAATATGAGAAATTCCTAAAATGCTTTGATCAATCGCATTGCCAAAATAACCTGATAAACTATATGGATGTCCAGTTGCACCAAGTACTATATTCAATACCCAATAAATAACAAGTATCATCATGCCCATAAATAAGGCCATTCTAGATTTACCATAATACACAATTACCGAAGCGAAAAAATAACATAGTGCAATTCTTTGTAGCACACCAAGTATGCGCACATTCTCCCAAACTTTAAAAATTAAATGATTGTCAGACCATTTTACAAATGGGCTCCAGTTTAAAAAAAGACCTATTGCGAAAATCAGCAGGGTTCTTTTAATTACCTTTTTCCAAAAGTCAGCTGCAGTACCCATGGCCAACTTTGGCATCACAAAACTCATCGCATTTCCTACTGCAAATAGGAAAAATGGAAAAACTAAATCGGTTGGGGTGCAACCATGCCAGCTGGCATGTTCCAAAGGGCTAAAAATATGCCCCCAACTGCCGGGATTGTTCACTAAAATCATGAGGGCAACAGTGGCACCTCTAAAAACATCAAGGGAATAATATCTTTGTTGGTTCATAGTGTTAAAAGGGGCTAAATATTATAAATTACTTTCTTATATATATGGTCAAAATAATATCTTTGTAAGATACAAATTCAGATGCAAAAAAATATATTAATTACCGGCGGAGCAGGATTTATTGGATCCCATGTGGTGCGTTTAATGGTGACCAAATATCCTGATTATCAAATCTTTAATTTAGATGCCTTGACCTATGCGGGCAACTTAGAGAATTTAAAGGATATTGAAAAATTACCTAACTATCATTTTGTAAAGGCCAATATTTTGGAGGCAGATGCTTTGAAGGAAATTTTCCAAAAGCATCAAATCACAGACGTAATCCATTTAGCTGCAGAGTCGCATGTGGATAGAAGCATTGTTTCTCCTTTGGATTTTGTGTACACGAATGTGATTGGCACTGTGAACTTATTAAATACTGCCAAAGAATTTTGGAAGGGTGATTTAAGTTATGAGAACGCGCATGATGGAACTTGGGATAAAAAAAGAGATCATTTATTTTACCATATTTCTACCGATGAAGTGTATGGTAGCTTAGGCAAGGAAGGCTTGTTTAAAGAGACTACTCCTTATGATCCAAACTCACCATACTCTGCAAGTAAAGCAGCGAGTGATCATTTTGTAAGAGCGTATGGTGAAACTTATCATTTACCGATTGTAGTTTCTAATTGCTCTAATAACTATGGGCCTAATCACTTTCCTGAAAAATTAATTCCATTATTCATTCATAATATTATCAATAAAAAAGCATTGCCAGTGTATGGTGATGGGTTGTACACACGTGACTGGTTATATGTAATTGATCATGCGCGCGCGATTGATTTAATATTCCATGAGGGTAAAAAAGGAGACACTTATAATATTGGTGGCTTCAACGAATGGACCAATATTGATTTAGTGAAATTGCTTTGCACTCAAATGGATGAAAAATTAGGAAGAACAAAAGGAGAGAGTGAAGCCTTAATTACTTACGTGAAAGATCGTCCAGGTCATGATCGTAGATATGCCATTGATGCGACAAAATTAAATAAGGAATTAGGATGGACCCCTTCTGTAACATTTGAACAAGGCTTGGCAGCTACCATTGATTGGTATTTGCAAAACACAGCTTGGTTAGAGAATGTAACAAGTGGAGCCTACCAAGCATATTATAATGATATGTATAATAACAGATAAAACTAACTAACTATAATTACAGCGGCAGATGAAAATTGAGCAGACCCCCCTTAAAGATTGTTTTATCGTTCATGAAAAAGTGAATGGAGACGCAAGAGGATATTTTATTGAGACTTTTAATCAAAGAGATTTTAATGCCGCTACAGGATTAGATATTGTTTTTGTACAAGACAATCAATCAAAATCATCTAAAGGTGTTTTAAGAGGATTGCATATGCAGCGTGGTGCTTCGGCGCAAGCAAAATTAGTAAGAGTGTTGGCAGGTGCAGTATTGGATGTGGCCGTGGATTTAAGAAAAGGTTCACCAAGTTTTGGACAACATTATGCCATTGAATTAACCGAGGACAATCACATACAATTTTTTGTACCTGCAGGATTTGCGCATGGCTTTGTTGTATTAAGTGAGACGGCAACTTTCTTTTATAAAGTAGATAAATTTTACGAGCCAGGCAATGAAGTAGGCATTATGTACAACGATAAAGATTTAAATATTGACTGGAAGTTGCCAGTTAGCGAATTGATATTTTCTGAAAAAGATAAAACATTAGGAAGCTTCGCAGAATACGCAGCTTCTTTATAGGTATAATAAACACACATTAAAACTTTCTAATGAAGGGAATTATTTTAGCAGGCGGTTCAGGTACAAGATTGTATCCAATTACCAAAGGAATCAGTAAGCAATTAATGCCTATTTACGATAAGCCAATGATTTATTACCCAATGTCCGTATTGATGTTAGCGGGTATCAAAGAAATTTTAATCATCACTACACCCGAAGACAATGATCAATTTAAAAGATTGTTGGGAGATGGTTCGGAGATAGGTTGTCAATTTACTTATGCGGTGCAAGCAGTACCTAATGGTTTAGCACAAGCATTTGTGATTGGTGCTGATTTTATTGGAAATGATAAAGTGGCTTTAGTGTTGGGAGATAATATTTTTTATGGTGCTGGCTTTAGTAAGTTGGTGCAATCTTTTAATGATGTGGAAGGAGCGGCGGTATTTGCCTATGAAGTAAATGATCCTGAAAGATATGGTGTAGTAGAGTTTGATGAAAACAACAACGCATTGTCATTGGAAGAAAAACCAAAAACGCCAAAGTCAAACTACGCAGTGCCTGGTTTATATTTTTACGATAACCAAGTAGTAGAAATTGCAAAAAACATTCCTGCTTCACCAAGAGGTGAATATGAAATTACCGATGTAAATAAAGTGTACTTAGAACGCAAGCAATTACAAGTGGGTATCATGAACCGTGGAACTGCTTGGTTGGATACAGGTACATTTGAATCTTTGGCCGACGCTTGTGAATTTGTGCGTGTGATTGAGAAAAGACAAAGTCAAAAAATAGGTTGTATAGAGGAAGTAGCCTTTAGAATGGGCTTTATTGACAAGACACAATTACTAGTTTTAGCCGATAAATATGCCAAGAGCGGGTATGGAGAATACCTTAAAAACCTAAAAAAATAAGATTTTACTGAACTTTTTTAGTTTGTTGTTGTTTTAGCTGTATGTCATCTTATACCATTAAGGATTTAGAGCAAATTTCTGGGATTAAAGCCCATACCATACGTATTTGGGAGCAACGATATCATTTCTTGCAACCTCAACGAACGGAAACGAATATCAGATCTTATTCTGCCGAAGAATTAAAGGTGATCCTGAACGTTTCCCTACTGAACAAATATGGGTTCAAGATTTCGCATATTGACAAAATGAGTCAAGCCGACATTGAAGAAAAGATCATTGGCTTGAACCAAATGGATGCCGAAAAGGAAAGGGTAGTGAATGCATTAATCAAGGACATGGTATCCTTGGACATGGTATCTTTTGAAAGACAATTAGACAATTACATTGCACAGAAAGGGATTGAGAAAACCATCACCAATATTATCTTTTCATTCTTAGAGCGTGTTGGTGTATTGTGGATTACCAATCATATTAACCCTGCTCAGGAGCATTTAGCTTCAAATATTATTAGACAAAAAATCATATTGGGTATTGAAAGATTGCCAAGAAATATGGCGGCTCCAAAGTTGATTGTATTATTTATGCCAGAAGGAGAATACCATGAAATTGGTTTGTTATTTGTTCAATATTTATTAAAATTGAGAGGATATCATGTAGATTATTTAGGTGCGAATGTGCCTATTATCGATTTGAAATATTTGACTGAATTAAAGAAGGTAGACTATTTATACGCCCATATTACATCGCCCATTAAAGGCTTTAAATTGAACAAGTTTATGGAGCAAATAAGTCAATTGAATCCAAACATTCCGCTCATACTTACTGGCCAAATGATGCAGGAATATAAAGGTCCAGTAGCGCCTCATATCAAGGTTATGAGCTCACTTTCTCAAACTATGGAGCTTTTGTCGAATTTATAGTCGACTCTAACCATCAGAAAATCAACATTTTAGGCATTTTTGTCATTTTGTTTAATAAAAAGATTAAAATATTAAACAGAATATTGAATATTAGCCTTAGTTTTGTTTAACATTATTGAAAAATAGTTAAACGAAATAACATGTCAAACGCAGAATTTAGCTTACTACTTACCGAAAACGCAGAGTTTTTAAGACCATTTGCAGTGAATCTTACCAAAGACCATGAGTCTGCAAAAGACCTTTTTCAGGAAACACTTTTCCGTGCTTTTTCTAACAAAGACAAGTATAATGTAGGTACCAATATTAAGGCATGGTTGTACACGATTATGCGTAATATTTTCATTAATGATTATCGCAAGCGTTCAAAGCAATCTATTGTTTTTGACAGCACTCCAAACGATTATATAATTGACCAAACGCATACCAAGGTTTTAAACCAAGGAATGACCAATTTAAATATGCGTGAAGTGAATCAAATGATATTTGATCTACCAGAATTATTTAGAATCCCTTTTAATTTGTACTTTGAAGGCTATAAGTACAATGAAATTGCCGAAGAGTTGGGCGAACCATTAGGAACCATCAAAAGTCGCATTCACTTTGCAAGAAAAATATTGAAACAAAAAATTGAAAGATATTAAAAATAGTATGCCCGATTCTAATAAAAATGTACTCGTAATTGGTGCAGGTTTTGCAGGACTTTCTGCTGCGACTTTTTTAGCTCAAAAAGGTTGGCAAGTAACAGTAGTTGAAAAGCACGAAATGCCAGGTGGAAGAGCAAGAAAATTTGAAGCAGATGGATTTGTTTTTGACATGGGTCCAAGTTGGTACTGGATGCCAGATGTGTTTGAAAAATATTTTTCAAAATTTGGGAAGCAGGTTAGTGACTATTACAATTTAAAAAGATTAGATCCTTCTTACACAGTTTATTTCGATGAAACACATTGGGATATGCCTGCTAATTATAATCAGTTAAAAGATTTATTAGAAAGCGTAGAATCCGGTACTGGCAATGCTTTGGACCAGTTTATGGCCGAAGCGGAATACAAGTATAATGTAGGTGTAGGAAAATTAGTACATAAGCCAGGACAATATATTTTTGAATTTATTGATTGGGAAGTAATTAAAGGTGTTTTTAAATTAGACATCTTTAAGTCTATGAAAAAACATGTTGCACATTTTTTTAAGCATCCTTATATTCAATCCATTATGGAGTTCCCGGTTTTATTTTTGGGAGCCCTGCCTCAGGATACACCTGCTTTGTATAGTTTAATGAATTATGCAGATATAAAAGGAGGTACTTGGTATCCTGAAAAAGGAATGTATAGTATTGTAAATGCAATGTACGAATTGGCAGTAGAACAGGGTGTTCAATTTTGTTTTGGAGAAGAAGTAAGACATATTGAAGTAGCCAATGGTGTGGCTAAATCTGCAAGAACTATTAAGAAAATTGGAAACGAACAGAAAGAATATTTTTTTGATGTAATAATTGGTGCTGGAGACTATCATCATATTGAAACAAAATTATTAGATACAAAGTATCAATCTTATACCGATAAGTATTGGGATGAAAGATTGATGGCTCCGAGTTCTATTTTATATTATGTTGGATTGAATAAAAGAATTGAAAATGTTTCCCATCATAATTTATTTTTTGATACCGATTTTGGAGTGCATGGAAAAGAAATTTATACCGATCCTTCCTGGCCAAAAGAGCCTTTATTTTATGCAAGTGTTCCATCCGTAACGGATCCCACCGTTGCACCAGAAGGGCATGAAAATTTGTTTTTATTAATTCCTATTGCAGCCGGTTTAAAAGGGGATACGGAGGAAGTGCGTGATATGTATTTTGATAAAATTGTAACAAGACTAGAAGCGCGATGGGGACAATCCATTAAAGACGCCATTGTGTTTAAAAAATCCTTTGGATTGTCTGATTTTGTATCAGAATACCACTCTTTTAAAGGAAATGCATACGGTTTGGCAAATACTTTAATGCAAACGGCAATTTTAAAGCCATCTTGTAGGAGTAAAAAAATAAATAATTTATATTACACTGGTCAATTAACAGTTCCAGGACCAGGCGTCCCACCAAGTTTAATTAGTGGTGAAGTGGTTGCTGAATTGGTTAATACAAATTATAAAAAGTAATAGATATGTCTTCGATTCAATTATATAATCAAGTAACTGCTGAAGCAAGCAAAAAAACTACTTTGATGTATAGTTCAAGTTTTTCCTTGGCTATTAAGTTGTTGCATGCTGATTTGCGTCAGCCTATTTATGATGTATATGGATTGGTTCGATTTGCAGATGAAATTGTTGACACTTTTCATGATTTTGATAAAGCAGCTTTGCTTAGTCAATTCAAAAAAGATACTTACGAAGCAATTGAACAAGGAGTGAGTTTGAATCCAATTTTGCACCGTTTTCAATTAACTGTAAGACAATATAATATTGAATTGGATTTAGTGGAAGCGTTTTTCAAAAGCATGGAAATGGATTTAAGCAAGCAAGCATATGATGCACAAGCTTATCAAACTTATATCTATGGTAGTGCTGAAGTGGTTGGATTAATGTGTTTGCATATTTTCTGTAATGGAGATAAAGCAACTTATGAAAGTTTAAGACCAGCTGCTCAAAAATTAGGTTCTGCTTTTCAGAAAGTAAATTTCTTGAGAGATATTAAAGCCGATTACGAAGGTTTGGAGCGTATGTATTTTCCAAATTGCGATTTTACGAATTTTAAAGAAGAAGATAAGCGACAAATTGAGGATGATATCCAAGCAGATTTTTCTGGTGCATTAGATGGAATTAAAGCATTGCCCATGAAGGCTAGATTTGGGGTATATGTAGCATTTAAATACTACTATACACTGTTTAAGAAGATTAAAAAAACGGAACACGATTCTATTTTAAAAATGCGTATTCGCATACCAGATTATAAGAAATTATTAATTCTTGCGAATGCGAGTATTCGTAGTCAGCTTAATTTATTTTAATATTTGTATTAAGTATAGGTTAGTAAGATGAAAAAGCCCTGCATTGGTATCATTTCCTTTAATTATTTAAAAGTTAGTGATTACCTTTGCACTACTTTATGACGAGTTGAATATTGTTAATTAGAAAACTAAATATATGTTGTTATTTATTGCTGTAATGTTGGGCACTTTTGCCGTGATGGAAGGAATTACTTGGTTGACACACCGTTTTGTGATGCATGGTTTTTTATGGTATTTGCATGAAGATCATCATCAGCCAACTGGACATTTTTTTGAAAAAAATGATGCCTTCTTTTTAATCTTCGCTATTCCAAGTATGGCTTGTATTTTTTATGGCAATTTTGGTGGACCACTTTGGGTTGCTGGAATTGGAACAGGTATTGCCATGTATGGTTTTGCTTATTTTATTGTACACGAGGTAATTATACATCAACGTATCAAATGGTTTACAAGATCAAACAGTAGATATATAAAAGCAATTCGTTGGGCGCACAAAATGCACCATAAGCATATTGGAAAAGAGGAAGGAGAAAGTTTTGGAATGCTTATTGTTGCTAAAAAGTATTGGGATAAGGTTCGTCAAGACGAGCGTATCCAAGCTAATGGATAAAAGCTTGTGGAAACGAATAACACCATTCAACAGGAATCATTTTTTGATATCATTATTGCTGGCGCAGGTTGCGCTGGCTTATCCTTACTATACGGCCTTATTACAGAAAGCAAATTAAGTCATTTACGTATTTTAGTAATTGACAAGTCATTGGAAAAATCAAATGATCGTACCTGGTGTTTTTGGGAAACAGAAAACGGACCATTCGAATCTATTGTTTGTAAGCAATGGGATGCAATAACTGTACATAAAAATAATTTTTCAAAGCAATTAACAACAGCGCCCTTTACTTATAAAATGATACAGGGCTTGGACTTTTATAATCATGTAATTAAAGAGGCAAAAAAATTACCAAACATTTATTGGCAGGAAGCATCTATCACTACTATGGAAACAATAGATTATAATGCTATTGTTTATTGGGAGGGAGGTTCAGCAAAAGCTACAAAAGTATTTTCAAGTATTTTACCTATAGATTCTTTATATACCATTAGTCAATCAACCAATACGAAAACTTTTTTATGGCAACATTTTAAAGGACTACTAGTAGAATTTGAGCAACCTGTTTTTGACGCCCATATCGCCACTTTAATGGATTTTAATGTGGACCAAAAAGGAGCAACTGCTTTTATGTATCTGCTACCATTGGATAATAAAAAAGCATTGGTAGAATATACTTTATTTTCAAAATCATTGTTAAAGCCAAGTGACTACGATGCTGAATTATCAAGCTATTTGACAAAGCATTATGCTAATGACGCTTATGAAATATTACATAATGAAATAGGTGCGATTCCAATGACAACGCAATCATTTGCAAAAAGTGACTCTCCAATATATGTGATTGGTACTTTAGGAAATGCAGTAAAGTCAAGTACTGGTTATGCTTTTCATTTTATTCAAGAGCAAGTAACGCAAATAGTGAAGGATCTTGTACAAAATAATCCTATCAAAACAGAAATACATAATACCAGACATCAATTTTATGATGCAGTTTTATTGTATATATTGGATCATCAATTAATGGAGGGTAGCGAGATATTTAAAAGAATTTTTGAAAAAAACAAAGCGGCTACCATCTTTAAATTTCTATCAAATACCAGCACACTCATGGAGGATATACGCATTATGCGTAGTTTGCCTACTAGCATATTTTTACCAGCAGCAATTAAAGTATTATTACGGCGGTCATAATTTTAATGCTCATTTAGTTTAGCTAAATTTGCAACATGGCCTTGTCGTACAATGGTTAGTACAAGAATTTCCGAAGTTCTAAATCCCAGTTCGATCCTGGGCGAGGCTACTAAAAAGGACCTCTATTCCACAATTTTACTGGAATCTCTGCTCCGAAATTTACTAAAAATGAATTTCTTAAATGAGTGATGAATCGGTTGTATATAATTGCTTTCATATACATTAATACCAAAAAGACGAATAAGTCACCCATTTAAAGTGTAAAAAATACACATTAATTCATTAAATAATTGATAATCAATCGAATATAAAATTTATTAATTCGATAAAATATAGGAACTTGCAAGTCATATTTAGGATTGATGAAAAAAGGATTGCTTGCTATACTGATACTATGTATCATAGGCTTTTCGGCCTATGCCCAGGATAATAGTGTTAGCTGTTCAGATAAGCATAAAGCATTGGCAAATTTGCTTCAGGAAAAAATTAAGCAAATCATTAATAAATCAATTCATTACAATTATTATTTAGGGGACGATTTATATACAGAGAAATCATTTATCAGTAATGCAACTGTTACCTACACAGATAATAAATTAGCAATTTACTTTTATATCACTACTCAAAAATATGATTTGCATTCAAGTGCTATGATTCGTTCAGAACATGGAGAATCTGTATCATTTGATCCAACATCGATTAAAGATGTTTCTATCAAAGGAAAATATACCGACTATGCTAAATCTGAATTGGGATTATTGGTAATTAACTTTGATAAAGAAGTTGAAAAGCATACCTATATTCAAAAAAAGAAAAATGAAGATCCTTCATTATTAGATAATCCTTTGGTATATGAATTTGAATTGCCGTTTTTAAAATCTGATATTAGTAATCCGGTAGCAATTCAAAACGCTTTGTTAGAATTTAAGAAATAAAATAAGGAACGGTGTCATCAGATACTGCTTGTTCCTGGTTCCAATACGCTAAAGTAACGATACGACCATCTGTTGTATGTAATGATCTTCCAAAAACTGCATTCGTAGGATTGAATCTTAAATCAGTTACGCCAATGGTAAAAGTGCTAGGTGCAACAGGAGCAGGAGCAGGTGCAGGTGCTGACGCAGTTTCGCCCTCTACAACTGGAGCTGCTACTACTGGTGCTGCTGCTTTTGGAGCAGGGCTAGAAACCACTACCACTTCGTATTTATTGTAAGTCAACAAGTCTTTTAAAAATTGCACGCGATCAGCACTCGCATTTTTTTCAACAATGGAGCATTTGATATTATCTAAATCTTCAAACTCGTGATTCTTATTAATAGCCATAAAATATTTTTTAAAGTCCTATACTGATTGAATAAATATAATCGTACACCGCACTTGCTAAGCCTGTTACTATAACACCAGCAACACAAATGTACATGGCAATTTTAGAAACAGTTGGCACCTGTAATTTTTCAACAGGAGTGTCGTTTTGGTCCATGAAAATTGCTTTCACAACCCTTAAATAATAGTAAAATGAAATCACCATATTTAAGGCAGCAAAAATAATGATACCATAATTTCCTTTAGCAGCACCAGCCATCATTAAGAATAATTTACCAAAGAATCCAGCTGTAGGAGGCACACCAGCTAATGAAAATAAAGCAATGGTTAATATCCATGAAAGCATAGGGTTGGTTTTGTAAAAACCTTTAAAGTCCGATATGTTTTCTTTACCCGTTAAAGCACTTACTACGGCTACTACGCCAAAAGCGGCAAGGTTAGAGAAGATATAAATAAGTATAAAATAAATTAAGGATGCAAATCCAATTTGACTACTTCCCGAAATACCAATTAAAATAAAACCTACTTGGGCAATGGAAGAGAAAGCCAAAAAGCGCTTAAAGTTATCTTGACGAATAGCAAATAAATTTCCAATTAAAATAGTTGCTGCTGCTAATAACACTAATATTAAATACCAAGTGTTGGCAATAGGGGTAAATACTTTGTATAAAATATTTACTAAAGTGAATAATACTGCAGCTTTTGAAATAACCGATAAAAAAGAAGTTACTGCAACTGGCGAACCTTCGTAAACGTCAGCTGTCCATAAATGAAATGGTACTGCAGATATTTTAAAGGCAAATCCTGCTATTAATAATATAAATGCAAATAATTGTAGTGGACTACCATTGATATGAGCGGTTAAAATCGAAAAACTAAGTGTTCCAGTAGTTCCATATAAATAAGAGATACCTAATAATAAAATGGCAGAAGAGAAAGCAGATGATAAAATTAATTTCATAGCTGCTTCGGATGATTTACGTTTTGTTAAATCAAAATTAGCAGCGGCTGCCAAAGGAATGGTAGACATTTCTAATCCTAGATAAAACATTAATAAGTTGCCACTAGAAATCATGAAAAACATGCCTAGTAAAGACGTAAGCGTTAATAAATAAAACTCAATTACATTTTTATTGTCTTTTAGCCAAGCATATGATTGCATCGATATAATTAAAGCCGCTAAGTTTAATAAGTTTTTCTCAAATACAATTAATGCATTGGTATTGAACATGCCATTAAATAACTCGGCAGTTTCATGACAATAAAATCCCGCAACTAGATTAAGTGCAAGTGCAATATTGATAAAGTTCAAAATACTTGCGTTGCTTCGATCTTTACCTAATTTAATGAAAAGCAATAGGAATATTAGTACGGTTAGTACTAATTCCTGTCTTAAGCTTATTAATATATTATATACCATCTTTATGAATATGCTTGTTTTATTTTGATACTATTATTTTTCCCATTTGTAACATGATTGCATCCGTACTAGGTGTAATTAAATGGTTAATTAAAAATGGTGCTAGTCCAATAATTAATATTCCAGTAATTAACAACACCGCAGCTAATTTTTCATTCCATGTTGCATCAGAAAGTAATTCATGTTCTGCGCTAATGGGTCCCATGATTGCTCGGCCAGTTGCACGTAATATATATACTGCTGTTACCACAATGGAAGCCCCAGATAAAATGGTTACAAAACGATACGCGCCATCTGGATTTTGCCATGATCCCATAAACACGGTCATCTCGGCAACAAATCCACTAAATCCTGGCAAACCCAATGAACATAATCCAGCAATTACAAATACAGTACTGATAAAAGGCATTGCTTTTAATAAGCCTCCTAATTGAGCCACCATACGCGTATGTGTTCGGCTATAAATCATTCCAATAGCAGCAAAGAATAGGGCAGTCATTAAACCGTGTGATACCATTTGTATTACTGCACCATTAATAGAAGTTTTATTGAGCATCCCAATACCTAAAATCACAAAACCACAGTGACTAATAGATGAATAGGCATTAATGTATTTTAAATCTGTTTGCATCATAGTGGCGAATGCACCATAAATAATAGCGATAGTTGCTAATAAAATAATAATCCAAGCATAACTATGCGCTGCTTCTGGCATCAATGCTGCAATGCGTAAACATCCATAGCCGCCCAATTTCATGGAGATGCCTGCTAAGAACATGCTAGCAGCAGTGGGTGCAGAAGCGTGACCATCCGGAACCCAAGTATGAAATGGAAATAAAGCTGCAAATACACCAAATCCTAAAAAGGCAAATGGGAAGAAGAATTTTTGAACAGCTACGGGGATACCTTGTTGCGTAATTTGCACCATATCAAAAGTATGTGTGTTGTAATAAACGCCAAATAAACCAACCATCACTAATGCCGAACCTGCCATTAACATTAATGCCAATTTCATTGCACTCTTGGTTTTGTCGCCACTTCCCCAAATACCAATTAATAAAAATTTAGGGATCACCGCTACTTCTAAGAAAAAGAATAATGTGAATAGATCTAATGAAATAAAGAACCCATAAGCGCCCATGCTTAACAATACCAATAAGAAAAAATATTCCTTGCTTAATTTATCCATAGTCCAGGAAACTAATATTCCAGCTACCACAATCACAGAAGTTAATAAAATCATTGCCAACGCAATACCATCAATTCCAATATGATATTGAATATTTAATGCCTTAAACCAGGTTTGATTGGATTCAAATAAATGCACTGCATTATTACCTGCGGCTCTTTCGGCTAAAAATGATTTTAATAACCAACCTGCTAGTCCTAATTGAGCTAAGGAACCAGCTAGTCCTATAACGCGTATTTGCTGCAAGCCCTTTGCGAGCAATATAAGTACTGCTGTTAATAAGGGGAGTAATATTAGTAATGTTAAGTTCATAATGTATAGTTCGTTAGGTTGATCTTATTTATTTTATTTCCAGATATAGATAAATAAAATGGAAAGCACCACAATGCCACCAAAAAAGTACATGGCATAGTTTTGAACTTTTCCAGATTGCAATCCTTTTATCAGCACTGAAACTTTTAAGGTGATTTTGGCAAGTAATTGCATAAAACCATCTACAATATTTTTATCTGCCCAAGCAATTGGTTGACCAATGAAAGGGAAGATTATTTTTTTAGTAATAAATAAATACACTTCATCTACATAAAACTTTTTATGTGCGGCGGTATACAAGCCACCAAATGCATCAGCTACTTTGTCCGACTTGCCGTTTTGATTTTTATAAAAACTAGCTGCTAATAAAATCGCTAACACTGATAATACTACTGGTGCTATAGAAAATACTACATCGATATGCGTTGCTAAAGGGGCGCCATCAGATGTGACTAATTGTGAAAAGGGGATAAAGCCAACGCCCACAGCACAAGCAGCTAAAATAAGTAAAGGCAGTTTCATTACCCATGGGCCTTCGCCGTGATCTGCATGGTGATTGTCATGATCATTTGTATGTGCATCATCAGCATGTGATGCAGCAGGTGCGTCCTTGCTCCAGAATATATTAAAGTATAAACGGAACATGTAAAAACTAGTTAATGCTGCTGTAAATAATGCAATACCATAAATGATTTTATTTTCATGGAAGGCTGCAGTTAAAATTTCTTCCTTACTAAAGAATCCTGCGAATGGAGGAATTCCTGCAATAGCTAAACAAGCAATTAAAAATGCAATATGTGTTACGGGCATTAATTTTCTTAAGCCACCCATGTCTTTCATTTCATTGCTATGGACCATATGAATAACAGACCCTGCTCCTAAGAATAATAAACTTTTAAAGAATGCATGTGTAAATAAGTGGAACATAGAAGCCATATAGCCCAAGCCATTTTCTCCACCATTTTTTGAGATGCCTAAAGCAAACATCATGTATCCAATTTGCGACATAGTTGAATATGCCAATACACGTTTAATATCCGTTTGTGTACAAGCAATGATTGCAGCAAATAATGCAGAAGCGGCTCCAACATATGTGACAATGTTTAATGCCGATTCGTCCATTGTGAAAACAGGAAACATTCTTGCTACTAAATACACGCCCGCTACCACCATGGTTGCTGCGTGGATTAATGCAGACACAGGAGTAGGGCCTTCCATCGCATCAGGCAGCCAAATATGTAAAGGGAACATGGCAGACTTGCCTGCGCCACCCATAAATACTAAAGTTAAACCCCAGGTTAACATACTAGCACCTAAAAAGCTTGCACTTGTAATAGATAAAAATTGTGTAGAGTGAACCGAAGTGAATCTTTCGATTAATAATCCAATATCAAGTGTGCCACCATAATAACCTAATATTAAAATGCCAATTAAAAAACCAAGGTCGGCAAAACGAGTGACAATAAATGCCTTTTTACTTGCCGCCACTGCAGATGGTTTATTAAAATAATAGCTGATTAATAAAAAGCTAGAAACCCCTACTAATTCCCAGAACATATAAACCTGAAAAATATTAGAAGATAATATTAAGCCCAACATGGAGAAGGTGAATAGAGATAGAAAAGCATAGTAAGTAGCGAATCTTTCTTCGCCTTTCATATAACCCAAACTAAATACATGTACCATTAAAGAAACCGAGGTAACTACTACTAACATCATCACGGAAATCGGATCTACAATAATGCCTAAATCAATGGACATATTAGGAGCAAACTCCAGCCATGTGTATTTTAAGGCAACTATTTTTTGATACACACCATTCACTTTTCCATCCACAAAAAAGTATTGCTTTGCTGCAACAAATGAAAGTATCGTAGCAGTTAATAAGCTTGCAGTACCTAATAAGCCAGCAATGCTTGATAGATATTTACGCCCAAATATGCCTAGTATCACAAATGTGGCTAAGGGTAGTAAAGGGATCCAAAGTATGTATAAGTAGTTTGACATAGTAATATTTATTTACGTCTTAGTTTTTCATTTCAGTTGCGTCCTCTACATCAATTGAGTTGTGACTGCGGAATAAATTAATGATAATGGCAATAGCAACTGCTGCTTCGGCTGCAGCTATTGTGATAATAAATAAAGTAAAGAACAGCCCATCTAAATTATCTGGGAATAAATATTTATTAAATGCAACAAAGTTGATATTCACACTATTTAACATCAATTCAATGGACATTAACATCGTAATTAAATTGCGACGCGTAAACAAGCCGTACATGCCGATAAAAAATAAGGCAGTACTTACAAATAGTATTTGGGATAAAGAGATCTCTTGCATATTAGTCCTTATTGATTAATGTTGTTGACTCAGATTCCAATTTATTAGTTGGTCGCATTGCTATTACGATACAACCCACCATCGCAGCTAATAATAACATACTTACTACCTCAAATGGCAATATAAATCCGTGTGATGTAGTGCTTAGCATTTGTGTTCCAATTGCTGCGACATTTGGATTAAATGGTTTTGCAGAATTAAAAGCAAACCCATCATAGTGTACAATTAAATTGTGTACAAAAGCTGTCCCCAATAAAGCTGCTAATGCTGAAAATATTTTTTTACTAAGTGCTGGGCTGTTCATTTCTTTCCCTGAATTCTGTGTTAGGAAAATGGAAAAGATAATTAGCACAACAATACCGCCAACATAAACAACAATTTGTATCGCTGCAATAAACTCTACCTGCATCCAAAAATACAAGGCAGCAATGCCAACTAAGGAAAATAATAACCAAATAGCTGCACGAAATATTTTAACCGAGGTAACTGCTAAAATACCTGCAACTAATATGATGCTAGAGATGGCGTAAAATAGGATTGATGATATATTCATTATTCGATTCCCTCCTTTATTTTAGATCCTGGTTTATTTAAGATTTTTGTCAATTTGCTTCTGTCAAATACACTATGTTCAAAATTGGGCACCATTTTAATGGCGTCACTTGGACAAGCAGTAATGCATAAATTACAAAGCGTACACATTTCAAGGCGATAGATAAATGCGTCAATCGCTTTTTTCTTTTTGCCTTCGGGTGTGATATCAAACTTGGTAATAATTTTAATAGTTCCATTAGGGCAGGCCAACTCACATGCAGTACAACCCGTACAAGTATGTTCATTGTTTTCGTCATGTGGCATTACCACTTCGCCCTTAAAACGATCTGCTAGTTTTAAAGTAGCACGGTTGTCAGGATATTGCTCGGTGATTATTTCCTTACTATGTGTAAAGTAATAACCCGTTTTGCGCATTCCTTTTAGTAAGGAACTTACTCCATTCACCACATCCGATATATAGTCTTTCAAAAACATTTTCTAATTCGTTTAGTGTTAAAAATACCAGCCCATAATGGCAATTACAGTTACTAGTAAAAGATTAAACAAGCTTATTGGTAATAAATATTTCCATTCTAAGTTTAACAATTGATCTACACGAAGGCGCGGGAAAGTCCATCTAAACCACATAATCACAAAAATCAAGAAAAATGTTTTTCCCATAAACCAAACACTGGAAGGAATATAATCCATGATATGATTAAAGCTTTCCCAATGTCCAATATGCAATGGCATCCAGCCTCCTAAAAATAAAGTAGCGCCAATGGCACAAACAATAAATATGTTAATGTATTCTGCTAAAAAGAATAAGGCAAATTTCATCCCAGAATATTCAGTGTGAAAACCTGCAGTTAATTCTGACTCCGCTTCGGCTAAATCAAAAGGTGCACGATTGGTTTCGGCAGTTACTGCAATAATGTATAAAACAAAAGCAATGATTACAGGAATATGTCCTTTAAATAACCACCAACCATTTTCTTGAGCTGCAACAATTTCAGAAATCTGTAAACTACCTGTAAGCACTACAATGGTTAATACTGCAAAACCTGCAGACAATTCATAGCTTACAATTTGTGCACCACTACGCATGGCACCTAATAATGAATATTTATTGTTACTTGCCCATCCAGCCATTAATATACCAATCACTGATAAGGAAGAAACCGAAGAAATATATAAGACACCAATATTAATATCCCAAATTTGAAAGTTTTTTGCAAAAGCAATGGGGGCTAATAATAACATGGCCACCATCATTACCACAAAAGGAGCAAGGTTAAATAAAAACTTATCAGCACTGTCAGGTGTTAAGCCTTCCTTCATAATTAATTTCAAAGTATCTGCTGCAGTTTGGAAAATTCCACCTGGCCCAACACGATTGGGTCCAAGGCGTATCTGAATTCTTGCAGCCACTTTACGTTCTAATAATACCAATACTAAACCTAGCATGGCAAACAAGGTAATGGCTAATAAAATTATAATCACACATTCCAGCGTCAATGCTATTTGTGGACTGAATTTTGCAAGTAACCAATCTTGCGTAGTTTTTGTTATACTTTCTAAACTTAACATGCTCGTTTTTTTATCTGTCAATATCTGGAATTACTAAATCCAATGTTCCCATGGTTGCCATTAAATCTCCAATCTTACTTCCTTTTGCAATATGATCTAAAACGGATAAGTTGGAGAATCCAGGAGAGCGGAATTTAATACGGTATGGAGTGGTAGCCCCTTCGCTTACTATATAAACACCCAACTCACCACGCGCAGTTTCTACTCTTTGGTAAAATTCTCCCTTGGCTAATTTTAATACGTTCTTTGTTTTTCCAACAAAATCACCTTCGGGAATTTGATCAATAAGTTGTTCAATAATGCGAATAGATTGATTCATTTCTTTCACACGCACCATATATCTTGCAAAAGAATCTCCAGCAGTTTCAATTACTTCATCAAACTCTACGCGATCGTATGCATCATAGGGAGCAATTTTTCGGATATCACAACGAACGCCACTTGCGCGGGCCACAGGTCCAGTACAGCCATAGGAAATAGCTTCCTCGGCAGTTAAAACGCCAACGCCTTTTGTACGACTTTGAAAAATCACATTGCCCGTTACCAAGTCCTCGTACTCAGTTACTTTTTCTTTAAACTGTTTTACGAATGCTTTTACTTTAGTTTGAAAATCTGGATGGATATCATACATCAATCCTCCAGGAACAATATAATTCATGGTTAATCTTGCACCGCAAGTATCTTCCATAATATCAGTAATCATTTCACGTTCTCTAAATGCATAAAAGAAAGGAGTGAAGGCGCCTAAGTCCATTGCCATGGCTCCAATCCATAATTCATGTGATGCTATGCGTGTTAATTCATTTAAAATTGTACGCACCACTTTTGCTCTTTCTGGAACTTCAATTTGCATTCCTTTTTCAACCAATAAAGCACAAGCCGTATTATTAATATGTGAAGACAAGTAATCCATTCTACTTGTTACATAAATAAATTGACGATACGTTAAGCTCTCACACATTTTTTCAATAGAGCGATGTATGTAACCTAAATGAGGCTCAATTTTTTTAATGGTTTCTCCATTGAGTGTAACTACCAAATGCAATACACCATGTGTTGCAGGGTGTTGAGGTCCCATGTTTATCACTAGTTCACCATCAGGTCCAAGGTCGGTAGTGTCTTTTATAATTTCAGTTTCGGTATACATTGCCTAATTATAATTTTATCATGTTGATAGGATCTTCAAAATCTTTTCTTAATGGGAAGCCATTAAAATCTTCCTCCAGAATCAATCTTCTCAAATCGGGGTGATGTAAAAAATCTACTCCAAACATTTCAAATACTTCACGCTCTAAAAATTCTGCAGTGCGCCATAAATCTGAAACGGTTTCAATTATTGGATCAGCATTATTCACATTTGCTTTTAAAACAATATTGATATTTCTGTTGGAAGAAGCTGTTAAATGATACACCATGGTTAAATGGGTCTTATAATCCACACAGGTTAAGCAAAATAAAAAGTCTAACTGCATGGGTTGTCCGCGAAGTACTGCTGCCAATGGTTTCAAGTGATTGGATTCAACCAAAATTGTTAGCCATTCTCCAGTTTCATCAAAGGTGGCTTCAGGAGTATGTGCAGTTATATATGTTTTTATTTCCTCGTTGGTCATATACTATTGTTTAAATTCTGATCTGATTTGATCTCTTGTCATTCCCATTTTTATTTTTTCTTGCAAAGCAATTAAAGAGTGCAATAATGCTTCGGGACGTGGAGGACATCCTGGAATATAAACATCCACAGGAATAATATGGTCTGCACCTTTTACAACAGAATATGTGTTGTAAAAAAATGGACCACCACTAATGGCGCATGCGCCCATGGCAATTACATATTTTGGATCCGCCATTTGATCGTACAATCTTTTTAATACCGGTGCCATTTTATTTACAATGGTACCAGCAATAATAATTACGTCGGCTTGTCTTGGGGAGGCACGTGCCACTTCAAAACCAAAACGAGAAAAATCATATTTGGCCGAAGCAGTAGACATCATTTCAATACCACAACAACTTGTTGCGAAAGACAATGGCCATAAGGAATTGCTGCGTGCCCAGTTAATTACATTATCAAATGTGCTTACAACAATTCCACCACCTGGTGTTTCATGGATAATCCCTGGAAATGGTGGATTGCCCGCAATGTTTTCATTTAATTCCATTTTAGTGCACCTTTTTTATGAGCGTATAAAAAGCCCATGAATAAAATAAATATGAATACGATAATTTCAATCAATGCAACTATACCCACTTTCTTTACTACTACAGCCCAAGGGTACATGAACACTAATTCAACATCAAAAATTAAAAATAGCAGTGCAAATAAATAATAGCCAACGTTAAATTGATGCCAAGGAGAAGTGTTGGTAGGAATACCACATTCGTAAGCTTGACCTTTTTGTGGATTTTTACTTCCTTTCACAAAAATTTTACCAACTAAAATTCCGCCTGCAGAAAATGCAATTGCTGCAATCAGCAATGCAATTAAGGAAATCGCGCCCATAAGCTCGTTAATTAATGTATCCTAAATTACGAATAAAATTGAGATTCTATTCGATTTATTCAGGCCCTAACAAATCACATTTAAGGCTTTTGGGATAATTTTAATGGCTAAATCGGGGGAAGTAGTAAAAATGGATTCTCCGTCTAAGTGAAAAGGAGCTTCTTTTTTGTACTTTATATGAATTGATTTTGTAGCGGTGATCTCTACTTTATTGGATTCATGGATATTGCCCTTGAACAAACGTATGGCTATAATAAATGCGCGCAATAATCCAATTTTATAAATTTTAACTATCTCCAATAATCCATCTTGAACATCTGAATTTGGGGATATATATGCGTTGTTTCCAAATTGATTAGCATTGGCAATAGTTAATGAAAATACTGGTTCTAATGGCCCTTCATTAATTGAAATCTCAATAGGTTGGTAGTTGAATATTGTTTTTAAGGTGGCCTTTACATAATTGAAAAGTCCCCTGCCTTTGCCCTTTGCAAATTCATTTGCAACACTTGCATCAAATCCTATACCAGCGGTGCAAAAAAAGTATTTATCATTTAATAATCCAACATCCATTTTTTGTGGTATACCTTCTTTTGCCAATCGAAGCGCCTTCTTAATTTTTAAAGGAATTTTAAGATGTCTAGCCAAGCCATTCCCTGAACCAATTGGAATAATTCCAAGAGGGATATTCGTACCCACCAAAGCAGACGCAACTTCGTTAATTGTACCATCACCACCAACTGCAATAATGCGCGAAGCGCCCTCTAGTATTGCTTTTTGAGCAAATTCATAAGCTTCCAGTGGGGCTGTTGTTTCCCAAATTTTACAATTAGGATCTTCTTTAATTATGCCAATTAATTGTTGAAAATGGGAAGGTGTATTGGTTCCCGCATTTGGATTAATAATAAAGAAATTCATGAATGCAAAATTAGCTTATAAAACTGAAAATGAACTCATTAACAAATCAAATGGTATAAATAAATCCAGAGCTTTATAACTTAATAAACCACCACCATTTTATTTTCTCCTGGAACATTTATTAATTGAGAATTAATATTAAATACTTCGGAAATTAAGGAAGGGGTAATAATTTCAATAGGGTTGCCCTGCGCGATTAAATTGCCTTCTTTTATTAAATATACTTTATCTGCATAAGCAACTGCCCAGTTAATATCATGCACTACCATGATCACGACCATATCATCACTAATAAATTGTTGAATGGTTTGCAATAAATATTTTTGATACTGAATGTCTAAATTATTCAGTGGCTCATCTAAAAATAAATACCTGTTTTTGCCTGGTGTTTGCTCCCATACCTGTGCTAACACACGGGCAAATTGCACTCTTTGTTGTTCTCCGCCACTTAAAGTATTGAAATCTCTATTTTGTAAATGTTTTATTTCCAGCTTTTCAATGATTGCATGAATAATTTCATAATCTTTTTTGGTCGCTTGATATTCGTAATGCGGGTAGCGACCCATCTGTATTAATTCATTCACCTTAATGGGAAATGGAATATTATTTTGCTGACTTAAATAGCTACGATACGTAGCCAGTGTTGCGGTTGTAATTTCTTTAATAGATAAATTATCGTAGCTAACATGCCCCTGGAAATTTTCAATTTGCCCACTTGCAATTTTCATCAAAGAAGTTTTTCCGGAACCATTAGGCCCTAAGATCATATGCAGCTGCCCAGGTGCAAAATCTATATTTACATTTGACAAAATTTGCTTGCCACTAATATTATATTGTATTTCCTGTAGCTTAAGCATCTGATTTTATAAAAAGATTTTTCTTCAGTAAAAAGATAAAAATAGGAGCGCCAACAAGCGAAGTGATAATGCCAATAGGAATTTCAGAAGGAGCTAATAATAATCTTGCAAATAAATCGGCTAGTAATAATACAGCAGCCCCAATAATCATTGCAGCCGGCAATAATTTTTTATGATCACTACCTACAAACTGTCTAACAATATGGGGTACAATTAATCCAACAAAACCAATCACGCCTACAAATGAAGTTACAATTGCTACCATGATGGTATTAATTAGTAATATTTTTCTTCGAAATTGCTTAATGTTAACGCCTAAGTGCAAAGCTTCTTCTTCGCCAAGTAATAATGCATTTAATGGCTTTATGAATTTAAAAATGGAAAAGATCACAATTATCAAGAGTATCGAAACAATAAATACTTGTTGCCAATTGGCACCTGAAAATGTGCCTAGGTTCCAAAAATTAATACTTCTTGCTTGCGGGTCCCTTGCGATATATGTCATAAAACCCATTCCACTTAAGCCCATTGCATTTATAGCTAGTCCCACTAATAGAATAGACAACACATTTGTTTTTTGCTGACTTTTTGAAACTGCATACACTAAATAAGTGGCAAGGATTGCTCCTACAAATGCAAAAAGGGGAACGAGTAATGGCCCAACTAATGATTTCCATTCTATGGGTAAATAAGTCGCTAATACAAAGACAATGGAAGCGCCAAAAGCAGCACCAGCACTGGTTCCTATAATACCAGGCTCTACCAATGGATTTCTAAATAAACCCTGCATAAACACGCCTGAAACCGATAAAATAGCGCCAGAAAAAAGACATAATAAAACCCTAGGTAGTCTTATTTGTAAAAAGACACCTTCATAAATAGAGGAAGCTGTCTTTCCTTGAAAAAAATGTTGAATAGCATCCGTCATTTGCTGATTGGTAATGCTTACCGCACCCCATTGAATAGAGGCCAGCAATATTAAACAAAGCAAAATGCTTGAAACTATGTATATCGTATTTTTCTTATTGAACATTTTTAAAACTATGCAATTGCTTCATCAATGATAAAATATTTGCACCTGATCTTGGTCCAAAATAAACTAAGTCATGCTCTTCAAAACGAATAATACTTTTATTTTTCCCCGCATTGGTTAATGCAACTCCAGGAACGCCTGCAATAAACTTTTCCATGCTACCCATTTGGTCAAATCCAAAATCAGTAGCGATAATCACATCTGGATTCGCAGCTGCAATCGCTTCGGCTGATAATTGCTTTGCACCTTTTGCATCATAAATAGCAGTTTCGCCACCAGCCAATTCAATCATTTTATCTCCCACGCCATGTCGTCCACTCATGACAAAATAAATATTGCTTGCACGACCAAAATGAATAATCATTACTTTTGGTTTCTTGGAAGCATGAATAGCTTTTAATGAATCGGCAGCTGCAGCTATGGAGGCGTCCATTGCTTTAATAATCGCGTCTGCTTTTTCAGGTACTCCATAAAAATTAGCTAATTCCTTTAAAGTTAGCTTAGCACTATCAATAGTATTAGCTGAGCCAAATGTTTTTACTTTCAATCCCACTTTGGTAATTTGAGGAATCACTGTTTCAGGCCCAATATCATTACTATGAATTACTAAATCAGGATTCATGGCAATGATTCCCTCAGGACTCAAGGCACGGTGGTAGCCTACTGTTTTTAAAAGTTTAGCACTATCTGGGTAACTGCTGCTTAAATCTACTGCTACCAATGATTTGCCCTGTCCTAAAGCAAATGCCATTTCAGTTAAATGCTTTGACACAGATACAATACGCATATTGCTTGGTGCCTTAGTTTCTTGATTTGAAAAACGTCCACAGCTCATGAATATTAAACTCAATAAGCTTACATAAAATATCTTTTTCATAGTTTAAATTTAATGCAATTAGAATGTATATTTTAAATTAATGCCTCCAAATACCATTGCATTTTTAGGGGCAGGTAAATAAGTGTCTGGCAATTGATTCGCGAAAACCATTAAATAGTACTTGGTATTTGTCATATTAGTAGCACCAATATAAGTATCAATACTAAAATGTTTGTCTATCAAAGTACTAAATCCAATTTTCCCATTTAATAAATTATAACTTGTAGTCCAATAGTCATTCAATCCTGTGATAGGCGTTTTGTCTTTATAATTGTAAGTTAAGTTAGCATAGAACCCTCCTTTAAATTGCATGTCAAAACCTGCATTTGCTATCCAATTAGGGACACCCGCAACTTGTTTGCCGGTATAGTTTTCAATGGAAGTTACCGACTTTTGAATAGTAAAATTATTAGCATATGTAAAATCACTCTTTGTGAAATTAGCAAACGGGCTTACCATTTTTATAATACCATCTTTGTTGTTGATTAAATTATATTTAACCATACCTTCTACTCCAAAATGTCTTTGCTCACCACCATTTACAACATAGGAATATAATGTTGTTGTTTTTGATGCAGGGGAAACAACTGAAACGGCTGTCATTTTATTTTCAAAAACAGTATGGAAATAAGCAAACTCATAAATTAATTTATTGTCAAAAATTTGCCCCTTAGTGCCGTATTCAATTTGTGTACCAACTTCAGGAACCAATGTCTCATTGACTCTACCTGTTGCAGGTGTAGCAGGCGTTGTAACGGCAGGAGTCGTTATATAAAAATAAGAACTCACAGGTGGTTTATATCCTTTGCTATATGAAGCATACACAGAAATATGCTTATTGATTATCTTATTAATTGCAAAATGTGGAGAAACCATTCCTGTATATGCCTTTTCAAATTGTGATGGTCTTGTTGCTAATGCTGGATTAAATCGGTCATTCAATGTGATTTTCATATTACTTGAGCCAACACCACCTGTAATTGAAATGTCTTTTGGTAAACTTAAAGTCCATTCAGTAAATAGAGAGGAAGTAGTACTTATGTAATTTATATCTGAAGTTGTAGCATTTAAAACCCAGTATGGATTTACACCATATTTCCATACGCTAGCTGTGTCTAATGGATTTTGTTTCATATTATATCCAACTACATGTGCATCCTGTCTTTGAGATTCAATTCCAGTGATTCCAGAAATCTTAATGTTTTGATTCAAATCAAATTTTGAATCAATCGTTGCTCTAACACCATAATTACCTGTGGCTTTATCCGTCCATCCAGCTGCTGAACTTGCATTACTGGTAAAATTGGTTCCAAATAGGGTGGTATTACTCGTTAAATTTTCATTTATCTTATAAGTATTGGTAATGCCCGCTCTAAAGGTGATCACATTACTATGCCCATCTCTTTTTATGTAATCAATATTGCCTGAATAATCATTTGCCTCATATTGTGCAATGGTTAATTCACCCGCACGTTGATCATAACTGTTGCTATATCCAAAATACGTGCTTACAGTTTGCTTTTCACTTGGAGCATAAACATTCACTACATTGGCATAGTCTTTTCTTGATGCATTATGAATTGTAAATCCATCAACTTCCTGATGGCCATAATTTGCAAGTAAAGATGAATTATTATTGGATGTTTGGAAGGTTGTTGTGTTCCTTCTTAAACCATAATTTCCTGTAATAAATTCCTGACCTAAGCTAGTTTTATTTTTTTCAGGTTGAATCGTTTTTAAATTAATGGCGCCTGCAATAGCCAATCCATATAATGATCCAGCTGGTCCTTTTACAACTTCGGCTGATGCAATCGATCCAAAATCAATATCATCCATTGTAGTAATCCCTTCTGCATCTGTAATTGGAATGCCATTTAAATATATTTTTGAGCCTTGTCCATCAAAATTGCTGCTTGTTCCATTTTTTCCTCTCACTCCATTACCGTAACCTCTAATATTAAATTGTTGCCCGCCACCAACGGATCTTCTTGCCATTTGAACACCTGGCACATTCGTTTGAATTGCATCATCAAAAAACAAACCCGTTGCTCTTTTAATATCTGTTTGATTTAAATTGGTAATGGCAGCTGGTTGATACAATAAAGTTTTGTTGCTATTGGTGGAATTTGAAACTTCAACCTCATCTAAAGTTAAAATAGTTGGATTTAAATAGATGATTATATCAGTTGCACAATTTTTATTGTTCTCGATTTTAGTTTCATAGCCCACAAAACTAATTTTCATAGATTCTTTTGCATTGCACACATAATTAAAATTACCATTATTGTCAGTGGTAGATTTTTTATTGTCTATAAACACAGTTGCCCCCACTAATGGCTTTTTTGTAATGGCATCTAACACTTTTCCTTTTACATTGGTTTGCCCCATTGCATTTATTGCCATAAATAATACTAAAGCCAAATTCAGTAAAACATTTTTCATGTAAACATCTTTTTAAAATAATAATTGAGATTGTTGCTTTGTAAATAATAGTACAGCAACATAAATACGCTTGGAGTCTTTGTAATAAATACTCCTAATCCATTTGATAAATAAGTAATTAAGCTAAATGCTTTGGAGGAGGACCTTCCACTAAAAGGCTTCTGTATAAAGTGTCGCAATCATTTACGAACAACTTATTTTTGATGCAATATGATTTTTTTATTGCTACTTTTTGAGTAGGAAAATCACATTCAATTTGTGTGAATTTTAATATTGATTTTGTGCCTTGCTTGTCCTGTGTATTCGAGTTTTCATTTTGCATACAATGATTATACACCTTAATTAAACCAGTTTCATTTTTATCGTTAATGCAGTAATATATTGTTTGATGATTAATCACTTCTTTTTTAACCACATCGTACATATTGCCCGCTAATTCAAATTCTTCGTTTTTTTCTTCCCAATGAATATTTTTATTTTCAGCAATTTTTTCTACTAAATCATCTACAACATTCAGTTTTAAATTTTGTGTAATTATTTCTTTGGCATTCCATTTTGCCAATGTAAAAACCAAATGATGTCCAATTTGACTCATTATAAATACACCTAATAATAATATCGCTATTGCTTTTTTCAAAAATCTAAATGGAATTAACGTTTAAGGGATCCAATATTACTTGAGAATATCTTAACAGCAATGGCTAAAAGGATAACTCCGAAAAATTTACGTACTGCTAGTAATCCGCCTGGTCCTAATAATTTTTCAATCCAACTTAAGGACTTTAAGACTATATAAATGATGGCTAAATTAACGACGATGCCCAATAAAATATACGCTTCTTCAAAGTTGGCTTTTAATGACATAATGGTAGTAAGGGTACCACTTCCTGCAATAATTGGAAAGGCGATGGGCACTACGGTTCCTGAATGCGTATCTTTATCCCCTTTAAATATTTCATGACCTAATACCATCTCTAGTCCTAACAAAAAGATCACGATAGATCCACCCACGGCAAAGGATTTTACATCTAATCCTAATACACTTAAAAATGGTTTTCCTAAAAATAAAAAAGCAATCATTAGGCCTCCCGAAATGAGGGTCACTTTAAATGACTTAATGCCACCCATCTTTTCCTTCATGGCAATTAATAAGGGGATAGATCCCACAATATCAATTACGGCAAACAAAGTAAAAATGACAGTGACCAATTCATTAAAACGGAAATCCATAAAAAAAGCTTTGTATGAAGATACAAAGCTTTTTTAGAATTATTAAGGGTTACAAAGGTTTAGTGTAATCGAATCCCAAATAGGATCATGCGACCAATGGTATTGTATCCATTAATCTCTTGAAATTGGTCGTTTGCTAAGTTTTGACCATCCGCAAAAAGGGTCCAATTTTTAGTTAAACTATAATTGATATGTGCATTTATTAATGTGTAATAATTTAATAATACATCTGGTGCTGCATAACCACCTACATCATATCTTTTGCTGGTATATCTGGCACTAACACTCAAGTTTAATTTATTGCTTGCTTTATAATTCCAACTAATGCCACCACTATGTTTAGGGCGCTTTAATAAATAATTATACGTAATGGTATCGGTTGTTGTGATTCTGTTTTGATTGGTTTCTTGTCCATTCATTAATGTATAGTTGGCAGCGAAACTATTTTTAGCATCTGCTTTCCAATTCAACTCTAATTCAATTCCATTTACTTTTTGATTGATAAAGTTGAAAAAATTATAATCAATATAATTGTAGTCAATGCCGTTATCGATGGTACGATTATAATATACTGCGCGCGCAAATACCTTTTCAGATTTATGTTCAATACCAATTTCAGTATTAAATGATTTTTCAGGAGCCAATGCACTATTATAACTTAATTCATAAAGCGATGGCACTTTGTATCCTGTGGAAACGCTTGCAATTAAACGATTTTGTGCATCAATTTTATAGGATGGGCTAGCAGTAAATGTTTGATTGCCTCCATATCTTGAATGGTTATTGTACCTGCCACCTAATTCAAGCAACCAATTATTGTTATTGGAATGTACTAAAAGGGAAGTGTAAATGGCATTCTGATATTGGAAGGTGTCTTTAAAATTATCACTATATGGTCCGTAAATACTTAGTGAAAAATAATCTTGTTTATAGGATCCATATCTAAAATCAGTTCCAATAATCCATTGTACATTTTTTGAAATAGAAGTAGAAACAAATGCATCTGCAAAATGAGATTTGCCAGCGTATTGATTTTTCTCGTAGGTAATATATTTTTTATCTACACTATCATTTAAATAATTTCTATCCTGTGTACTGTACTGATACAATAATTGAAAACTGGTATTCTCTTTTTTATATTTTAAAGTAAGCCCCGACATTTTAGTTGCATTTTTGAAGTACTCATCTTTATCATCTTTAAATGCACCATAATCCACATCTGCTGAATAAGAAGTTTGACGGGTATATGCTTTTAAATTCCAGTATTTATTAAATGCATAATTTACATTTATAAACCAGCTTTTGTTTTGGTATCCGTCCTTATCAAATTTTCCTGTATTTAAAAGATCGGTTGCAGATGAAAAGCCAGTAGCAGATTGATTTTCAAAGCCTGCTACAAAACTTAACTTATTAAAAGTATGTGCATGTTGAAGATCAAATTTGTGGGTACCATAGGTGCCCGTACTATAGGAACCCGACCACGACTTTTGATCTTTTGATTTTGTAATAATATTAATGACACCCCCAATGGCATCAGAACCATACATGGTACTTTGTGCACCTTTTAAAATCTCTACTCTTTCCACCTGACTTAGTGGTACCAAGTTTAAATCAAATTCATTGCTAATCATGCTTGGATCACCAACGGGTACACCATCAATTAATACCAATGTTCTACCGCTTGAGGCGCCGCGCATATAAATACTAGGCACTGTTCCTGCATTGCTTAAAGCACCTGGCAAATACAAGCCAGCTTGCTCATTTAAAATTTCAGAAAGGGTACGACCCGTATTGGCTTTAATGTCGGCAGCGGTAATAATACTTACTACTTTGCCTGTTGTATTTTGTTTCTGCTCAATTTTATTAGCAGTAACAATTACATCTTCTAAGCTGTTCGCATTTTTTTGTGAAAGACTGTCTTTTTGCCCAAAGAGAAGGGTGGTAGCAATTAAGCCTACCGAGAGCGTAATTAATTTTTTGCTCATTGTTTTGTTTTTGTGGTTAACAATGAGCTTCCTGGAAAAAAGAATTTTTTTACAAATCCTGCTTTTTACCCGAAAGCTGTTGGTTATAAATTAACTAGGCAGGTCTTCTGGCTTGTTCTTTTCATTTGCATCCTTCCCGAATTGCTTCAGTGGATTAAGGCAAAATCGTTTTTAACGACGAACTTACAGCTACGGGAATAGCTCCAGCATTTACTGGATTCCCTTTTAATCATTTTCATGAACCTAATTCCACAACAAACTTAGTCAGAATATTTTGGGAGTCTTATTTTAATTATTAACGCTTTGTTGAAAACTAGACAACATTTTATATATTTATCCTTAACAAACCGAATGTTCTTAAATAGATACTAAATGAAAGAAAAACAAGGCATTAATTTTTTTAGTCTTACCATGATTGTGGTGAGTTTGGTGATTGGCATGGGAATTTTCAAAACGCCAGCAACCATTGCTGCAAAATCGGGAACCGAACTTATATTTTTTACGGCTTGGATTATTGGGGGTGTCATTGCATTATTTGGAGCACTTACTTATGCCGAAATTGGACAGCGCTTACCAGTTATGGGTGGTTATTATAAAGTATTTGCACATTGTTATCATCCTGGTGTAGGATTTACGATTAATGTACTCATCTTAATTAGTAACGCAGCTTCCCTTGCGGTGGTGGCGTTGATTGGAGCTGACTATGTAAGTGATTTAGTGTTTGGTCATCCTTCAAGCACTTTCTTTAATGTATGTATTGCTTCCTTGTCGGTAGGTCTATTTTATATTGTTAATTTATTAGGATTAAAAACAAGTAGTAGAACGCAGAATATTTTAATGATAGTAAAAATCAGTTTGATTCTTTTATTAATTTCTTCATTGTTTAAAGGTGTAACAGTTCCTATTCATGGTGTAAATGAAGGTACCATTCGTGTATATGATGGAAGTAATGGTTATTTATTATTGTTGGTGAGTTTGGTGTCCGTATTTTTTACTTATGGAGGCTATCAGCAAACTATCAATTTTGGTTCTGAAATTAAATCTGCAAAAACAATGCAGCGAGGAATTGTATTAGGTATCTTGATTGTATTGTTTTTATATTTAGCAATAAACTATACCTATATTAAAGTAATTGGTTTTGAGCACATGAAAAATGCCAATGCTATTGGATCTTTATTATTTGAAGCTTGGTTTGGTAAATATGGTGCAAAGGCATTTGACTTTGCCATGGTATTAAGTGTGCTTGCATATGTGAATGTTATTTTAATGAGCAATCCTCGTGTGATGTTTGCCATGAGTGAGGATAAAGTATTGCCAAAATTATTCCAACAAAAACATCCTAAAACCGAAGCATTGGTTCCAGGTTTAACCGTATTTGCAATCACTACGATCTTAATTACTTTTTTTGGTAAAGGAGTAGACGATGTTTTAAGCTTTAGTATCTTTTTAGATTGTATGGGGATGAGTACTTCAGCAGCAACCTTATTCATTTTAAGAAATAAAGGGCAGGGGGATAGTTCCGTTACAGGGTACCTTAAAAAATGGACACCTATATTTTGCGCCGTTTTTGTATTATCCTATGCTTTTGTAGCCATCGCAGTAGTTATAGATAAGCCTTATGCTGCGCTAACCGCAGTCATATTAATTATCATAGTCCTCATCTTGTACAGATTATTCTACTATGAAAAATCGCCCAAATCAGTAAACTAAACGGGATTTTAGCCTTTCATCTATATAAATACTTGTTTAATATAGTTGGGTTTCCGTTTGTCTAAAAATTAGACAAGTAGGCTTTATTAGCCTATTTTTGTATTGTAATAAATGCGTTCTAAAATAATCACATGAAATACATATTATATTTACTTTTTATAACAATATCGCTGAGTGCAACTGCTCAAACTCCTCAACAATGGGATTTAAAAACCTGTGTGGAGTATGCTATTCAACACAATATATCTGTTCAACAAGCAGATATTCAAGCGCGATTGGCTAAGCTACAATCTGAATTGGCTAAATCAAATCAGTTGCCAACTTTAAATGGTTCAACTGGTATGGGTTTAAGATTAGGTCGTTCAATTGATCCAACCACCAATGGATTTACCAACACTCAATTCTTATACAATAACTTTGGAATGAATGGTGGGGTACAAATATTTAATGCGGGTAAACTTAAAAACAATGCAGATGCTGCTAATTTAAGTTGGCAAGCTTCTGAAGCAGATAAGCAAAACACTTCTAATGATATTTCGTTAAGTGTGGCTACTTATTATTTACAAGTATTATCTGCTATNGAGCAAGCTGAAATCGCTAAAATTCAAATAGGACAAACAACACAACAATTAGCTGCTACTAAAAAAAGAGTAGAAGTTGGATTGTTGCCGGAATTAAATTTATTAGAATTAGAGACGCAATTGGCGAACGATAGTAGTACTTACATTTCTGCAAATGCAAATGTGGAACAAAGTAAAATGTCAATGAAGGCTTTATTAAATTTAGATGCTAGTCAGCCATTTGATATTCAAGTGCAAGCAGTTGATCAAATTAAATTGCAGTCTTTTGCCGATTTACAACCAGATTATATTTACACGGTAGCAGCTCAAAATTTACCAAGTGTAAAAGCGGCTAATTTAAGAGTGAAAGCTGCAGAAAAAAATAAATTAGTAGCTAAGGCTAATTTTTATCCAACCTTAAGTTTTGGGTATAATTTGAGTTCTAACTTTTCAAATGTATTTAATTATGTGAGTGGCTATAACTTAACAGGAGTAAGCACTCCAAATGTAACTACTCCATTTGTAACCGTGAATAGTGCTAAATACTATATCCAAAGTCCAGTATTTACACCAGTTACTACACAAAGAAATTGGGGCAATATTTGGAATGGCTGGGGCGATCAAGTGAATAATAACTTTGGTCAAAGTTTTGGACTGCAAATGTCTATTCCTATTTTCAATGGCAATCAATCTAAGATCACTTATAAGCAATCTATATTAAATTATCGCAATGCTAGCTTGCAACAAGAAAATACCAATCTTAAATTAAAGCAAGATATCTATACAGCGTATAACAATGCAGTGATTGCCTTTAATAAGTTGGTGGCTAATCAAAAAGCAACTGCTTCTGCTGAAAAAACATATTTATTCGCAACCAAGCGTTACGAATTAGGTTTATTAGGAACTATTGAATTGTTAAACAATCAAAATAATTTCCTTAAAGCAAAAATGAATTTTAAAGCTGCTCAATATGAGTATGTTTTCAGAATTAAATTATTAGAATTTTATAAAGGAGAATCTCTTTCACTATAAATATATAAGCATAAAATAAATAGCGCGTTATGAATAAGAAATTAATTTGGGTACTGGTTGGAATAGCTGCAGTAATTATTCTTTTAGTAGGATTAAAGAAAGCAGGTGTTATTGGAAAAGAAACAGGAGAGGAAGTAACTTCTGAAAAAGTACAATTACGTACCATCACTGAGTCCGTAAATGCGAGTGGTAAAATTTACCCTGAAATTGAAGTAAAAGTAAGTCCGGATATCTCTGGGGAAATCGTAAACTTGTTTGTGGAGGAAGGAGATAAAGTAACCAAAGGTCAAGTGCTTGCTAAAATTTATGCCGATATTTATTCAACACAAAGAGATCAAGCAAATGCGAGTGTGAATCAATTTCAAGCGCAGTATGAAAATATTAAAGCTTCATTAAGTGGCTTAAAAACAAGCTATGATAATGCAAAAACTACTTATGATCGTTACAAAAAATTATTAGACGATAAAATTGTTTCAAGATCAGAATTCGAGCAAACTGAGCAAGCGTATCGTTCTGCAGAGTCTAGCTATTTAGGTGCTTTACAAACTATTAAAAGTGGTGCTGCACAAATTCAAGGTGTGAGAGCGCAATTGTCTCGTGCCGAAAAGGATTTAGCACGTACTACTATTACTGCTCCAATGGACGGTATCATTAGTTCAATGAGTGTTAAGAAAGGAGAGCGTGTTGTGGGTACTGCTCAAATGGCTGGTACCGAAATGATGCGTGTTGCAGATATGAAAAGTATTGAAGTAAGAGTGGATGTGGGTGAGAATGATATTACTAAAGTGAAAATTGGTGATACTGCTTTAGTAGAAGTGGATGCTTATAATAACAGAAAATTTAAAGGGGTAGTTTATAAAATTGCTAATCCGGTAACTGCTGCAACTGCAACTACGTCTTCTACCGAGGTTGCTAATTACAAAGTGCATATTCGTTTAGAGCCTTCAAGCTATGAAGACTTAATTAAAGAAAACAGCAAGTTCCCTTTCCGTCCAGGAATGACTGCTAGTGCAGATATTCAAACTAAATCAAAAGCAAGTGTTATTTCTATTCCATTAAATGCGGTTACTACAAGAGATAAGGAAGGAAATGGAAAAGATACCAAAGTGTCTACTAAAACAGATGATAAAGCGGCACCAGCTGCAGCTAGCAAGGAAGATGATTTAAATGAAGTTGTTTTTGTTTTACAAAAGGACAATAAGGTTAAAATGGTAAAAGTAAAAACTGCTATTCAAGACCTTAACTATATCGAAGTGAGTGGATTAAAAGTAGGTGAGGAAGTAATCACAGGCCCTTATAGCACCGTTAGTAAGTTATTAAAAGACGGTACCTTGGTGAAAGTGGTCGCTAAGGACAAATTATTTGAAGAAAAGAAATAGAATCGTAAAACTAGGATAATTGGATCCCAAAGGGGCACATCTAAAAAATGTGTCCCTTTTTTTATGTTTTTGTATCTTTGTTCCATGACTACAAAACGTATTGGTATCATTGGGAGTGGAAGTTGGGCTACTGCGATTGCTAAAATGGTAACCGACAATGGTTTTACAATCAATTGGTGGGTAAGACAGGATAGNAATATTGAGTATTTCCAAAAGCGTCATCACAATCCGCACTATTTAAGAAATGCGTATTTTGACGTATCCAAAATCGAATTTTCTGATGATGTGTGTAAGGTGGTTGAAGGGGCAGATATCGTGGTCATAGCAGTGCCTTCTATTCACCTAGAATCTTCTCTCGCTCCTTTAANCGAAAANGCTTTTAAAGGGAAAAAAGTGGTCTCTGCTGTTAAAGGAGTTGTTCCTAAATTGAATATATTATTGAATGAGTACCTNGCTCAAAAATTTCAGGTNCCTATCGAGGATTACTTTACTTTATTAGGTCCTAGTCATGCAGAGGAAGTAGCGTCGGANCAACTTTCNTATTTAACTTTTTCNGGAGTNGATACNGAAGCCACNANTCAAATTGCNNCTTGTTTTAAAAATGANTATATCAACACGATTGTAAACAACGATGTGTATGGTGTTCAGTATGCAAGTGTGGTAAAAAATATTTATGCATTGGGAGCAGGAATTGCCCATGGACTTGAATATGGTGATAATTTCTTGAGTGTTTATATTGCCAATTGTGGTCGTGAAATGAAGTTGTTGCTAACAGCTATCATGGAAAAAACAGGGCATCAATGTGATAAGGTTAATTATTCGGCATCGGTATATTTAGGTGATTTATTAGTGACTTGTTATTCGCTACATAGCCGTAATAGAACTTTTGGAAACATGATTGGTAAAGGTTATTCTGTGCGTGCTGCAGAACTTGAAATGAATATGGTTGCCGAAGGATACAATGCATGTAAATGTATTTTGGCGATCAATGAAAATATCAATGCGCCACTTCCTATTATTACAGCCATCTATAAAATTCTTTGGGAAGGTGCTGATCCAGGTAATACTTTTAAGGAAATTGAAAAAATCCTTATCTAGTAGTTGAAATATTAATCAACAATAAAAAAGTCGCTTGCAATTCCATCTGCTAAGAACCTCGCATTTTTTGTAATGGTGAATCCTTGAGGAGTAGTTTCTATTTTTCCTTCATCGAGTAAAGATTTTGCAATTGTATTTGTGTGTTCCAAATAAGCAATGCCAAAACGTTTTTCAATCTCAGTCAAGGAAACGCCAATCTGTAGTCTCAACGAAATCATCATGTATTCATTGTATTGCGTGACAATTTCTAAATGTTCTATTTCAAAAGGCACTTTATTTTCTTCTAATGATTTTATATAGAGTCCATTATTAGCAATATTCCATTGTCTTGAATGTCCATTAAATGAATGTGCCGATGGCCCCAAACCTAAGTAGGGCTTGCCTTTCCAATAACTGCTATTGTGTTTGCTTTGATGTCCAGGCAAAGCGAAATTTGAAATTTCATAATGTTCAAAACCCAATTTAGTAAGGCTGTCCACAACAATTTCAAAATGTCTTGCCTGTTTTTCCCCATCAATATTTTCAATTTTATTTTGTTGAATTAAATGATGGAGTGCTGTTTTTTCTTCCACTGTTAAAGCATAACAAGAAATATGTGGAATCTGATATTGATGAAGTAGGGCTATATCTTTTAACAATGCCTCATCGGTTAAATGAGGCGTACCATAAATTAAATCTGTGCTCAAATTATAGATGCCTGCTGCTTGGGCAAATTGAATTGCATTATGAGATTGTGCTGTATTATGTGCACGGTTCATCCAAGCAAGTGCCTCGTCCTGAAAACTTTGAATACCAATACTTAAGCGATTGATACCATTTGATGCCCACATGGTAGTTTTTGCTAAATCAATATCATCGGGGTTGGCCTCTAAGGTGAATTCAAAATTGGGGTCTACTTGGAAGTTTTTGTGAATTGCATTTAGTACTTTATCAATATGTTCGGCACTCAAAAGAGAAGGGGTACCACCGCCAAAATACAGGGTTTCCACTTTTTCATTCAAGTAGCCTTTTTGAATCTCAATTTCTTTTACTAAGCTATTGACGAAGCTATCAATTTGTTCTATTTGTGTAGAAAAGTGAAAATTACAGTAATGACAGGCTTTTCTGCAAAAGGGAATATGTATATAAATGCCTGACATAATTATGATTAGTGAACAAAGCTAACTATTAGTTACTAATTCTAATAGAGTATACTTATTTTTGCAAAGATGATGTCTTTATTCAAAAGCTTTTTATTGGGTGGAATTTGCTTATTGATGCTAACCGCATTTGGGCAAAAAGATACTTCCATGCTCAAAATGGATACATCCAATAAGTTAGTGGATTCTGCTACAAAAAAAGATACGCTATTAATCAAGTACATTCAGGTTTTACCCAAAACCTACCAACACCAAGATGCTTGGTTTATTCAAAATTTACACACCAATATTGCAGATACAAATATTGATATCCTCAGAGATTATAAAAACTATTATGCTCAAAAAAATACAGCATTTCAATTGTATTTGAAAAATACTGTTAAAGCAAATGGGGGTCAAATAATTTATAAAATTGAACAAAGATATTCACTGCCAGATAAGGACCTACTGTATTACTTATTGGTTGGAATTATTTTATTGTATGGGCTCATTAATAATTTATTCCCACAATATTTTCCAAAATTGTTTAGCCAATTTAGTCAATCTTCATTGAGGATGCTACAAAATAGGGAGCAATTGGTACAAAATACAGTGGCCTCTTTAACCTCAAATATTAATTTTGTTTTATCTTTTTCATTGATGTCTACGCTGCTCATTTTTAACAGACATCTATTGCCTATATCCTTTTGGCAGGCATACTTGTACGTGTGTATCTTCTTTTTAATACTTTATTTAGGAAAGTATATTATCCTTCAATTAGTGGGCTATATTTTTAATGTAAAAGACTTAGTAAGTACCTATGTTTTTGTTGTATTTTTAATTAATAAGGTATTAGGGATACTATTGCTGCCATTTATTCTTATGCTGGCATTTTCAAAGCCGGCCTACTACACAATTGCCATAGGAGGGGCTGCTATTTTGACAATTTTGCTATTCTTATATCGATATTTATTCTCATTAACGTCTGTTAGGAACAAATTACATATATCTTCCTTTCATTTTTTTCTTTACCTTTGTGCTTTCGAAATATTGCCTCTTTTGATATTGTACAAATTTATCGTTCAATATTTAGGAGGAACTTATTAAAGAAGAATTGTGAAAAATGGCAAAAGCAACTAGTGTAGAAAAAAAGACGGCGACAAATAAGTCCATTAAGAAAATTTTTATCTCACAAGCGCGACCTGAAAGTGAAAGATCGCCTTATTTTGAGTTGGCTACTAAGCACAAAGTAGAATTGCATTTTCATCCCCTTATTGAATTAGTTTCTATCCCATCCAAAGAGTTTAGAAAATCTAAAATAGATATTGCTACTTATACTGCAGTTATTTTTACAAGTAAAAATGCAATTGAACATTTCTTTAGAACCTGTGATGAGTTAAAAGTTAACGTAAGTCAAGACACTAAATATTTTTGTATTACAGAGTCAGTTGCTTTGTTCTTGCAGAAATTTATTATGTATAGAAAGCGTAAAGTTTTCTTTGGTTCAGATGGCTCTAATAAAAAATTATTTGATGTTTTAAACAAGCATAAAGCTGCTGAACGTTTCTTATATGTTTGTAGTGAAAATCAACAGGACAATGAAATTGTAAACTGGCTAAAAGACCATAATTGTGAGTTTGATTTAGGTTATATGTACCGTTCGGTAAGCAGTGACTTAAAGCATGTTTTTGACCAGCATGAATTTGATGTTATTTGTTTATTTACGCCAAGTGGATTAAAAAGTTTATACGAAAACAAACCTGGTTTTATACAAAATGGCACTGCCATTTGTGCATTCGGATCTAACACTTGCAAAGCGGTTGAAGATGCAGGTTTAACCTTACATATTCGTGTTCCTAGTCCTCAAACACCAAGTATGATGGCTGGTTTAGATTTATATTTAAGCCAACTAAGCAAAAAGAAATAAATTGCATCAATGAATGCAATGTCTCCTTTTACCAATGAACTTATTCATGAAACAAGTCCCTACTTGCTTCAGCATGCCCATAATCCTGTCAATTGGATTGCTTGGTCTGAAAATCTTTTTGAGCTAGCTGCAAAAAATAACAAACCCATTTTATTAAGTATTGGATATGCTGCATGTCATTGGTGTCATGTAATGGAGCGAGAAAGTTTTGAGTCTATCGAGGTAGCTACTTATATGAATGAATATTTCATTAATGTAAAAGTAGATAGAGAGGAACGTCCCGACATTGATCATATTTACATGGATGCTTTACAGGCCATGACGGGAAGTGGTGGTTGGCCATTGAATATTTTTTTATTGCCCAATGGAAAGCCGTTTTATGGGGGAACTTACTTTCCTCCGATTGCCATGCAAAATAGGGCATCTTGGATGGATGTTTTAAAATCTGTACAAGAAGCTTTTGAAAAGAACTATGATAAATTAGCTGAACAAGCTATTAATTTATCTAATCATTTAGTGCAAGCCAATATTAAAATGAATACTGCAACAAATGAATTAGATGCGGAGCCAATTGCTACTAAGGAAGATTTAGAAATTATCGCAGGACGAATTATGCAATCTGCCGATACACAATGGGGCGGATTTGGAAATGCACCAAAGTTTCCTCAAACTTTTGCTTTACAAATGTTGTTGAGGCATTATTACGTTTCAAAAAATATCAATTCATTAAATCAAGTTACTTTATCCTTGGATAAAATGATTCAAGGAGGCATTTACGATCATTTAGGAGGTGGGTTTTCAAGATACAGTACCGATGGGCATTGGCAGGCGCCACACTTTGAAAAAATGTTGTACGACAATGCATTGCTCATTTCTATTTTATGCGAAACTTATCAGGTTACCCAAAAGGAAAATTATAAAATTGTTATTGAACAAACATTACAATTTTTAGAGCGTGAGTTATCCAATAAAGAAGGAGCTTTTTATGCAGCCTTGGATGCAGATAGTGAAGGAGTAGAAGGAAAATATTATACTTGGAGCTACGATGAATTAAAAACAGTAGTTCCTGAAAATAGCTTTGATTCTTTTTGTGCTTATTATCAAATACAAGCAACAGGAAACTGGGAGCATACGAATATTTTATGGACCCAGCATGATTATTCAATAAGTGAAGCTGAAAATTTTAAAACAATCAAACAACAGTTGCTTGCGGTACGTGAAAAAAGAATTAGACCAGGTTTAGATCATAAAATTATTTTATCCTGGAACAATTTAATGATTGTTGCACTTTGTAAAGCTGCTGCAGCATTAAGTGATACTGGGCTTGTAACGAAGGCTGTTAAAGTAATGCAGTGGATAGAACAAAATATGTTTAATGAAGCCGAAGGTTATTTTTACCATGTAAATACCAATGGGAAAAATAGCACACCTGCTTTTTTAGATGATTATGCAAGTTTGATACAAGCATATATTCATTTGCAAGAAATAACAGGGGACACGCAGTATTTGCATAAAGCAAAACAATGGACACTATATGTTCAAACTCATTTTGTAGATGAAGAAAAAACCTTTTATTATTTCACTCCTGCATATCAAAAGGATTTAGTGATTCGTAAAAAAGAAAATTATGATGGGGCGCAGCCAAGTGGGAATGCAATGATGTGTTATAACTTATTGTACTTGTCCAATATGTTTTCAATTCCTGAATGGAGCCTTCAAGCAAGGAAAATGGTGTTCACCATGCGCAAAATGATCCTCCAATATCCAGCTTCATTTAGTGTATGGGCGCAGAGTTTTACCATCCTTCATTTGGGCTTTGTGGAGCTAGTAAATGTTGGCTCAAAAGCCAAAGATTTGCAATTATCGGTATTAAAGCCATTTTTGCCCCATAGAATGACCGTATTTACGAATAATCTCGACGCCGCATTAAGCCTAACAAGTTTTAAACAAACTATTGATAATCAATACTATATATGCATAAATAGTACCTGTTTGCCTCCTTTTTCAAATATGAAGGATTTTTTAACATATATCAATCAACTAAATTATTAATTTGCAACACTTGTAAAGCATGGAATTAGTAACTTTATCCATACTTTCAAAAGAGTGTGTGCAGTAGATATTAAAAAAAATTTAAATATTATAATCTTGGTACTTCCAAGCATTATTCTAAATAATAATTATGGTTAAGAATTTGAAAATTGCAAAACTTAAATTTCCGTTGATGCTATTGACGGTCTTATTAAGTTCATTATTGTTTTTTGCATTTGAGTCTAAGAGTGTTTTAAGAAATACAAGACTAAGAACGGATGCACAAATGGCATACATTCCTGGTGGTTCATATTACATGGGAGCTAGTGATGAGCAAATTGACAATTCATTAATGAATCATAAAAAATTAGTTTCTGTTTCAAGCTTTTGGATGGACAAAACTGAAATCACGAATGAGCAATATCGTCGCTTTGTAAGCTATGTTGCGGATTCATTAAAATATTTAAATTATTATTTAAAGACTACTAATATTCCTAATGATGATACCTTGAAAGTAGATTGGGGAAAAGTAGCTACCATGAATAAGTTTATTGCAAACGCTAAAACACAAAAGGATATTGAAGGTTTATTGTCTTCAAAATTAACTGAAGTGGTACTGCAACAACCTAATAGATTAAAAGGACATCCATTACAATTGGATCCGAATAAAATGATTTACAGCTATAATTTTGTCGATCTAAAAAAAGCAGCTGAATTATCTAATTCAAGTAAGGGTTTGAAAAATGAAAAGCGTCTTTTTGTAATTAAAAAAGAAGTTGCTATTTATCCTGACTCTTTAGTTTGGGGAAGAGATTTTTCTTATTCTGAAAATGATCCTTTAATGATTATGTATTTCTCTCATAAATCATACAATGAGTATCCTGTGGTAGGAGTGTCTTGGAAACAAGCCACTGCTTTTTGTCATTGGAGAACAGAGCATAGCGATTACTATCAAGGACGCCCTGGTAAAAAGGATATCATGATTGATGGTGTGTATCGTTTACCATCCGAAGCTGAATGGGAATATGCTGCAAGAGGAAATTCAAAAATCAATGCGATGTTTCCTTGGGGTGCTCCATATGCGCGTACTAGAGAAGGTCGCTTGATGGCTAATTTCAAGCCAGGAAGAGGAGACTATTTTGGTGGGGATACAAAAGTAGATGGTATCACTCCTGTTAAAGTAAAATCATATACCGAAAATGGATTTGGTTTATACGATATGGCAGGAAACGTAGCAGAGTGGACAAGTACAGTGTATGATGAAGCAGGTGGCCCTTCGGATTTTAATCCAAACTATCAATATGATGTGGATGATAAAGACGAGTTAAAAGAAAAAAGAGATCCTCGTGCAAGAAAATCAATTAGAGGTGGATCTTGGAAAGACAATGCTTACAATTGTCAAGTGAGTACAAGAAATTTTGAGTATCAGTTTAATGCAAAATCTTATATAGGATTCAGATGTGTATTGTACACAACTCCTAAATATTAATTCACAAAGCATTCATCAGAAAAAATAAAAAACCATTCATTAAAACATAAAAACAATTTATGAGTCAAGTTAACAAACCTGAAGTAAAAAAAGATTTCAAATATTGGGTAGATAAAGCAGTATCAGTAGGAGCTGCGGTTGTAATTGTAGGTGCATTATTTAAAATTTTGCACTGGCCATTTGCAAATACCTTTTTGATTGTTGGTATGTTTACAGAAGCCGCTATTTTTTTAGTATATGCTTATCTTCCTTCAGATCCTCAGGATCATTCGCATGCTGCAGGTGGTACTGCTACATTAGATAGCTCAGAATTAATCAAGGCTTTAAATGATGTTAAGACTTCAATTGAAAATACAAATACAAATATTGGTGCAATCAGTGCTCAAACAGAAGGTTTGAAAAACTTAAATGCAAAGTTTGAATCAATGGGTAAAACATTGGATGAATTAAATCATTTTTATGGTAGCGTTAAAACTTTATCTGAATCAATGACAAGTTCAGTGGGTGACGCAGCGCGTACAAAAGATCAATTAAATGCATTGGCTAACAATTTAACAGAATTGAATGCTGTGTATACAAATATGATCTCTGCAATCAAAGGAAAATAATTTAATAGCAAATTCAAATAAAAATATTTTTAGATGGCATTACCTAAAGAACCAAGGCAGAAAATGATTAATATCATGTACTTGGTATTAACTGCTATACTTGCCCTAAATGTTTCGAGTGAAATTCTTAATGCATTTAAAACAATTGAGGATAGTTTTTCAAAATCAAATAAAGATTTGTCAGCACGTAGTACAAAATTAGTTGCTGATTTTGATGATGAAGGAATTAGAAAACAATTCCCTGAAAAAGTAGCTTACTGGAAACCTAAAGCTGTACAAGTAAAAGAATTATCTGATAAGTTGGTAGATCAAATTGAGGTTTTAAAAAATGAATTGAAAAAAGAATCCAATTTAAAACCAGACGGTACTTTTAATGACGAAGATTTGGAAGCAACTACTAGAATTCTTGCACCAAATGAAAATCATAGTAAAGACAAGCAGGCAAAAGGAGAGGAGTTGTATCTTTTATTAGAAAAGTACAAATCAGATCTTGCTTTAGTTGATACTTCAGTTGCTTCTCAAATTAATAAGCTACCTGTTAATTTAGATATTCCTAAATTATACAATAAAGACAATCAGTCCATTGTTGACCGAATGAATACGCCTCAAGAAAAGTGGTCTTATATTTATTTTCACATGACTCCAACTATTGCGGGCTTAGCAATTTTGTCTAAGTTTCAAAATGATGTGAGAAACAGCGAAACGCAATTAATAGACTACTGTTACTCTCAAGTAACTTCTGTAAGAATGTCAACTAACCTTGCTGCTATTGCAAACGCAAGTTCAACAATGGTTATGGCTGGTGATGAGTTGGTGATTACTGCTGGTTTAGGTGCTTACAATCAAGATACAAAACCTTCTATCTCAATTGATGGTGCGAGTGTGCCATTAAATGCAGAAGGTCAAGGTGTATACAAGACAATTGCATCAAGTGCAGGAGACTTTACAAAGCACGTAACCGTAACATTTAAAGATCCATCTTCTGGTGAAGTAAAAACTAAGTCTACAGATGTTAAGTATAAAGTGGGTATTCCTACAGGATTAGCTTTCTCCGTAGATTCTACTAAAGTATTTTACAACGGTATTCCTGATGGAAATCCAATCTCTATTTCTGGCGCTGTGGGTGGAGCTGGTGCTATTAAAATAAATGTGGTTTCAGGTTCGGCTAAAATTGAACAAAAAGGACCAGGTAGATATTCTGTGTTCCCTAATGCAGAAGGTATTTTAGAGTTAAATATTTCAGATGGCAAGAACTCTAAAAACGAAAGAATTAGAGTTAAAGGATTGCCTGAGCCTCAAGCTGCCTATGTAATTGGTACTTTAACAAAGCCAACTTATTATGGCGGTGTAGTAAGTGCTAGTGAATTTAAATTACAACAAGGTCTTGCGACTAAAGTACCTGATGACTTTATTTTTAGTGGTATCAAATATAAAATCAAGTCTTTCAAAATGCAATTTTCTGGAAAAGGATTTGCCGGTATTGAAACAGCAAATATTAATAGCAATAGTTTCGCAGGTGCAGCTAGTTTAATGGCTAAATGTACGCAGGGAAGCCAAGTATTAATTACGGATATTGTTGCGGAAGATGCTGCTAAAAAAGATAGAAGAATTAACAATACCATTTCATTTTTCCTAAAATAAGTTGAAGGCTGATTTAATACTTTAAGTATATGAAAACAAGTAAACATTTTAATATCGTCAAGTTTGTAAGTTTAATCTCCATGAGTTTATTCGCGTGCATTCAATTAATGGCGCAAACTCCAGCGAAAAAAACTTCCTATCAATTTGGAAATATTAAAACAAAGCCTGTTGTAATTTATGAGGAAGTAAATGGATTCTTTACTGATTCTTCTTTACAAGAAACTATCAGTGATACTTCATTAGAGAAAAAAATAAATGCTACCAATCATCAAACTCCCATCATTAGAAAAGAGGATGTTCAGTTTTATGAAACCATTTGGGAAGACATTGATGGAAGAGAAAAGAAAAACAGATTGTTATTGTATGAGCAAAATGCTGCTGCAACCAACGATCGTTTTATCGCTATTTTAATCAATGCATTAGTGAATGATTCTGCGAATGTAAAAGCCTATTCTGATGATTTATTTACAACGCATAAATCTTTAGCTGATATCGAAACATTGTTCAATGGTCCAATGCGTCCTGTAACAGTAACAAGATTAGATGGTACTACTTACGATACTTTGCAACCAGATGGATCAAAAGCCCTTGCTACAGATTCTATCTATGCATTCAGAATTAAGTCACAATACATTTACGATAGCAAGAGCAGTAGAATGTATTATAGAATTATAGGCATTGCTCCTTTGGCTAAAATACCTGGTGATTCTACCATTAATGCAGACGGAAGTAAGTCTGGAAAAGAAATGGTTCCCTTGTTTTGGGTTTCTTATCCAAAAATTAGAGCGGACTTAAAATCAATTCCTATTTACAATCCAAAAAACAGTACTGACATTGTAGATTGGGCTAAAATTTTAGAACATAAATATTTTGACGGTCATATCGTTAAAACTTCTTACGAGAATTTCAAGGATCAATCAATGAGCGATATTTATAAAAAAGATCCAAGAAAGAGATTGGAGTTGGCTGAAAAAACTATGCAACGTATTGATAATTTTGAACAAGATCGTTGGGTGTATTAATTCCCAACAGATTTTAAGATATTATTTTCCTAAGGCCGCTAATAAAATAGCGGTCTTTTTTTCGCCTATTAATTTTACTAATAAGGGTTGCTTTGCTTCCTTAATTTTTTGTACTGATTTAAAATGTAGTAGCAGTAGCTCTTTTGTTTTTGGACCAATACCTACAATATGGTCAAGGCCGGAATCCAATGCTCCTTTTGATCTTTTGCTTCTATGAAATTGGATACCAAAACGGTGTACTTCGTCTCTAATATTGCGAATGAGTTTATGAGCTTCGCTATGCCAATCTAATATGATCGACTTACTGTCGCCAGGGAAAAATAGTTCCTCTATGTTTTTGGCAAGGCCTACCGTGGTTACCTTATCTTGTATACCCAGCTCGGTTAATGCCTCCAAAGCAGCATTTAATTGCCCTTTACCACCATCAATGATAATGAGCTGAGGCAATGGCAATTTCTTTTCTATTACCGATTTATAGCGCCTTCCAACAGACTCTTTCATACTAGCAAAGTCATTGATTCCAACAACTGTTTTGATATTAAACTTGCGATAGTCCGACTTACTAGGCACTCCATTTTTAAAACATACCATTGCAGAAACAGGGTAGGCACCTTGAAAATTGGAGTTATCAAAACACTCAATATGTGTAGGTGTTTTTTGCAAATGCAAAACCGCTTTCATTTCCTCAAGTATCTCATTGTACTTTGGATCCTCCACACTTACCAAGGCTTGCTTATGTTTCCAATCTCTTAATGCATAGTCCGCATTCTTTTGAGAAAGGGCAAGTAATTGTTCCTTATCACCTGCTTGTGGAATGGTATACTTTACATCAAATACTTTTTCGGTTAATTCAAAAGGAATGATAATTTCCTTTGCCCTGCTATTTAAATTGGTTCTAAAATAATGGATTGCAAAACTTAAAATGGTTTCAATATTTTCTTCGATAGGAACAGTAAGCGGTAAAATATGCGTTTGAATAATTCTTCCGTTCTCAATCATTAAATAGCTAACATAGGCCTGGTCTGCATCATGCGCGATGGTAAATACATCCATGGCATGAAGCTGCTTGATATAAATAGCCGATTTTGTTTGGTAATTTTCAAGCTCTTCTATTTTCTTTTTAGTAATTGCAGCTCTTTCGAATGCCATATTATTAGCCTGCTCCAGCATTTTAGTTTTTAAGTTTGCAATTACGGGTTTTACATTTCCTTTTAATAAATGTTGAACCTGCTCAATGGATTCATTGTATTCGGCAAGCGTTTGAAATCCTTGACAAGGTCCCAAGCAATTGCCTAAATGATATTCTAAACATACCTTAAACTTTCCCTGCTCAATATTTTTATGCGTCAAAGGAAGGGTACAAGTCCGTAAAGGGATCGTATGTTTGATATGATCAATTAATTCTCTTACTGCTAAAACATTGGTAAAAGGGCCTATATAAGTACTACCATCATTTATCTTTCTTCTCGTCAAAAATACCCTTGGAAAATTTTCTTTTTTAATAATAATATAAGGGTAGGTTTTATCATCCTTTAAATTGATATTGTATTTGGGCTGATAATTTTTTATCAATTCATTTTCCAGAATAAATGCATCATGCTCCGAATCCACAATGGTAAATTGGATATCCTTAATTTTTTGAACCAACTCAATGGTTTTAAGGGTATGACCATTATTGGATAAAAAGTAGGAACTCACCCTTTTTCTTATGTTCTTAGCCTTACCTACATACAATAAATGCCCGTTTTCATCAAAATATTGATAAATCCCTGGCTCCTGAGGCAGGCTGGCTTGTATTTCCTTAAATAACTCTTTTTCCATGATCGCACCGAAAGCACAAAAATACTTTATATTTTTGTGGTATGGAATTAACTGTAAATATACCTGCGCTACTTTTTCCAGCAATTAGCTTAATTATGCTGGCTTATACGAACCGTTTTTTGGCTTTGTCAAGCAGGGTGAGGGTATTGCATGATAAATACCAAGTGCAGGAACAAAGGCACCTGATATTTACCCAAATCAAAAATTTAAAGTACCGTCTTAAACTCATAAGAAACATGCAAACCTATGGAGTAGCTTCATTGCTATTTTCCATTGTGTCTATGTTTTTTATTTATATCCAATACCAACGTGTTGCGCAGTTTATTTTTGCGGTGAGTTTGATTTCATTTTCTTGGTCTATTATTCTATCACTTATAGAGATAAGATTAAGTACCAAGGCCATCGAAATTGAATTAAGTGACATTGAAGGACTCGAAGATCCTTCCGTAATGGAGTACTTAAAAAAGAAGTTCGAGCGCGAATAGTTAAAGTAATTAATTACACTACGAATAGTCCATTAAATATTAGACTTTCTCTCTCCAATTTGTTGTCTCCACATAGCGTAGTACAAGCCTTTTTCGGTAAGTAAAGAATCGTGCGTTCCTTGCTCAATCACTTTTCCTTTTTCTAACACATAAATTCTAGTAGCATGAATAATGGTACTTAATCTATGTGCAATCATAATAGTGATTTGCTCACGTTCAGCAGATAATTCACGAATGGTATCTGTAATTGACTCCTCCGTTAAACTATCCAAGCTTGAAGTTGCTTCGTCAAATATTAATAAATGAGGATGTCTTAACAATGCACGTGCAATAGAAAGTCGTTGCTTTTCACCTCCACTTAATTTTAATCCGCCCTCTCCAATAACTGTTGCTAATCCGTTGCCTCCTTTATCTAAAATATTAGTACAACTTGATTTTTGTAAAGCAACGAGCATCTCTTCCTCAGTGGCATTAGGCGCTACGAATGCTAAATTTTCTTTAATAGTGCCTGCAAATAATTGTGTATCCTGTGTAACAAAACTAATTTGATTTCTTAGTTCGTTCATATCAATTTGCTTGCTATTCACTCCATTGATTAAAATTTGTCCTTCCTGCGTTTGGTACAAACCAACGATTAATTTTACCAATGTGCTTTTGCCTGCTCCAGATGGGCCAACAAAGGCAATGGTTTCGCCCTTCTTTACCTCAAAGCTAATATCATCCATTGCTTTAAAGTTGGCAGTTTGGTGTTGAAATCCAACATTAGCAAAGGCCAAGTGCTCAATGTTTCCAATAGGTACTGCTTCGGCAGGATTGATTTCAATTTCTTTTTTCATCAAGGCATCGAAATTATTTAAAGAAGCTTCTGTTTCACGATAGCTCATAATAATACTTCCAATTTCTTGCAGTGGACCAAATATGAAAAAGCTATAAAACTGTAATGAAATCAGTTGACCTACAGATAATATCTCTTTAAAAATTAACCACATTAAAGTGAAAGTGATTACTTGTCTTAAAAAGTTTACCATTGTTCCTTGAATAAAACTTAAAGAACGAATATTTTTCACCTTCTTTAATTCAAGGGCTAATATTTTGTAAGTGTTATTATTTAATCGAGCTACCTCCTGATTCGTTAAACCTAAACTTTTTACCAATTCAATATTGCGCAAACTCTCGGTAGTAGTACCTGCAAGGGTGGTAGTTTCTTTTACAATATTCTTTTGAATGGATTTTATTTTCTTACTTAATAAATTGGTTACATAAGCAATGGTACCTGCGCCCAAAATATAAATTGGCATGATGGACCAATGCAACTTAGTTGCATAAATCGAGATAAAAACAATGCTTACAATAATACCAAAAACCACATTAATCACATAACTAATAAACTTTTCACAATCCGCTCTAGCTTTGGTTAAAATCGACAATGTCTCACCACTTCTTTGATCCTCAAAAGCTTGATAAGGCAATTGCATTGAGTGCTTTAGTCCGTCAGTAAATAAGGAAGCACCAAATTTTTGTATAATTACGTTAACGGTATAATCTTGAAATGCTTTTGCAATTCTACTAACCATGGCCGTACCCACTAACAATCCTAATATCTTTCCTATGCCTTTTAAGAATTCAGGTTGGTTTCTAATATTACCCGCTGCATCTTTAAATGGATTTTTTGCAAATTCATCAATTAACCTTCCAAATAACATGGGGTCAAACATGGAAAAGGTTTGGTTAATAGCGGCAAGAATAAAACCAATGATAACTAGTTTTCTAAATGGACGTAAATATTGAAATAGTATTTTCATAATTATGATTTTTGTTCGTCGGCGTATAATTGATTGTATTGGTCAATACAGGCAACTACTTCTTCAACGCCCGACTTTTTTTCGGCACTGGTCACGAAGCCTTGTGGTAAGTAGGGGAGATGTTGTTTTAAGGTATCAAACATAGCAGCTACATTTCGTGCAACTACTGCTGGTTTTTCCTTGTCTGATTTTGTAAAGATAAGGGTGTATGGAATTTCCCATTTCACCATTTGCTCGATAAATTCTAAGTCAATTTTTTGTGGAGCATGTCTGCTGTCAATCAAAACAAAGACTCTATTTAAATTGGGACGCTTTCTCAAATAATTTTCAATCATTTGCTCCCATCTTCTTCTACTACTTTGTGAAACTTTTGCAAAGCCATATCCTGGTAAATCCACAATATACCATTTGTCCCAAGGCCCTTTGGCGTTAGAGCTCAAGATTTCAAAATGATTAATAAGTTGAGTCTTTCCGGGTGTACCTGAAGTTTTTGCTAAATTCTTTTGATTGCAAATGGCATTGATAATGGAGGACTTGCCCACATTACTTCTACCAATAAATGCGTATTCTGGTTGTTCTAATTTTGGGCACTGTTCAAAGCCAGGGCTTGAAATTAAATAAGTTGCTTTGTTAATTTTCATTCTTAATTAATTAACACATTACCAGTCATTTCTTTTGGTATTGGTACGTTCATCATGGATAAAATAGTAGGTGCGATATCTCCTAATTTACCGGGCTTAATTGTACCATTCCATTCATTGTCAATAATAAAGAAAGGAACCAAATTAGTAGTATGCGCTGTGTTTGGACTACCATCCTCGTTAATCATATAATCCGCATTGCCATGGTCAGCAGTTAAGAAAATGGTATACCCATTTTTTAAGCCAGCAGTAACAATTTGATTCACACAGGCGTCCACCGTTTCAACCGCTTTTACTACTGCGCTAAATATGCCGGTGTGTCCAACCATATCTGCATTCGCAAAATTCAAACAAATAAAATCAGGGTTGCCCGCATTAATTTCAGGTAATAATTTTTCAGTTAATTCAGCAGCACTCATTTCTGGTTGCAAATCGTAAGTGGCAACTTTTGGCGATGGTGCCATGATGCGTGACTCTCCTTCAAAAGGAACTTCACGACCTCCGCTAAAAAAGAAAGTTACATGCGGATACTTTTCAGTTTCTGCAATTCTAATTTGCTTTTTATTGTTTTGCGCTAATACATCACCTAATGTGTTCACTAAATTATCATTCTCAAAAATCACATGCACATTTTGAAAAGTCTCATCATATTTAGTGATGGTTGTGTAGTGAAGGTTTAATTTTTTCATTCCAAATTCAGGAAAATCTTTTTGAGATAATACTTCTGTAATTTCTCTACAACGATCTGTTCTAAAATTGAAACACAATACAGCATCACCCGCTTCTATTTTAGCAATAGGCGCGCCATTTTCTAAAAGTATAGTTGGCTTGATAAATTCATCAGTAATATCTTTAGCATAATTTTCTTGAATCGCTTCAAGTGCCGAGTTTGCTGTTGGTCCATTTGCATTTACCAATGCATCATATGCTAATTGCACTCTTTCCCAACGCTTATCACGATCCATTGCATAATATCTTCCGCTCACGGTGGCAATTTTTCCTACTGATGTTTTTAAATGCGCTTCCACATTTTCAACATAGGCTAAACCACTTTTTGGATCCGTATCTCTTCCGTCTGTAAATGCATGAATGAATACTTTATCTAAACCATTTGCTTTACAGATATCACAGATGGCTTTTAAATGTGAAGTGTGTGCATGCACGCCACCATCACTTACTAATCCTAATAAATGTAAAGGTTTGTTATTTTCTTTTGCATACTTAATAGAGGCAAGCAAAGTTGGATTCGCTGCTAGTTCTCCATCTTTTATCGCCACATTGATTCTTTGTAATTCCTGGTAAACGATTCTACCCGCACCTAAATTCAAATGACCAACCTCACTATTGCCCATTTGACCTTCGGGCAATCCTACATCTTCGCCGCAAGTAATTAAAGTGGAATGAGGGTATTTATTATACAAACTGCTTACGAATGGAACATTTGCTTGTTGAATAGCATCTGATAAAGGCACTTTCCCTAGTCCCCAGCCATCCATAATTACTAAAATTACTTTTTTTGACATAATCTTTATTTTTGGTCTACTTAGTTCTAATTTTGTTCTGAGAAACCCCATTTTACACAAAAAATGAGTTTCATGCAAATTTACGCAGATATCCTTACATCTAATATTAAAAAATGAGCTGGATTAGACAAATATTACTACTAGCACTTTTTGCATTTGCTAGTTTGGGCGCAAGCGCTCAAAATGATGCCGATCAATTGGTGCAACATTTGCAGACTGCCAATTTTAATAAATTACTTTCCTTTTGGGATACGCAAGTGGAAGTGAATTTGCCCGATTTTGCGGGTCAAAAACAATATACTCCTGTGGATGCAAATGAAATGTTGAGGTCTTTTTATAGTCGCAATAATATTATTGGTTTTGAAAAAAATGCAGAGCGAAAAGTGGGTACAACCATATATTTGACAGGCAAATTATTGTCTCAAAATACTAAATACAATTTAACTTTATTGATGCAGGAAAACAAACAGCACTTAACTATTGTGAGTGTTAGAGTAAGTTAATTTCAATCCATTATTATAAGCGTTATTGAATGAGTAAAAAAAATAAAGCAGCAGGATCCCCATTAGTATATAGCACTGACCCCAATTATTTACCTCCTAGTGAAGAGGAAGTTGTGGAAACATTAGAGCCTGCGCAACAGCCTTTGCGTGTGATATTGGAGACAAAACATCGTGCAGGTAAAACAGTTACGATTGTTTATGGATTTATAGGAAGCGAAGATGACATGAATGCCTTAGGGAAATTACTTAAAAACCATTGTGGGACGGGCGGTTCGGTGAAAGATGGTGAAATCATTATTCAAGGAGATCACCGCCAAAAAGTATTTCAATTCTTAAAACTAAAGGGATATAGCAAAGCCAAATTGTAGTCCCTATTAAAAATATACTTCTAAGTTACACTTGTTCTTAAGTTCTCTTACCAAAGGATATTGCTCGGCAATACGATCGTATTTTTGTTTGCTATTAAGACGCATATGCAATGGAACATCTTCTTGCTCACTAGCTTCAACCAATATATCCAATTGAATGGCTCTGTTTTGAAATTGTTCCCAAACTTTTTCTAATACATTCATGCGCTCTTGCTCCACAAATTTTTGTGCTGTTAACGCGCCTACAGTTACTGTAAAATGAGTGTCGTCAATGATATTAAGTTCCGCTACTTTAAAAGTGCCAGCAGATGCATGCTTTGCATTGGCTTCCAAAACAACTGCATATTCATCCCAACAGGTTTTTAAAATATCCATATTCAAAGGGATAGACTCTTTCACCTCTTCAATATCATATTCCTTGCCATATTTTTGTTGCAATACGGCAAGTAAATTTTTATTAGTACCCCCTGTAGCAGAAGGTGTTGGAATTGCGGATGGTTTTGCTTTTGCTACTGGAGCCTCAGGCTTAGCAGGTGCTGGAGTAGCTGAAACAATTGGAGTTGAAGCGGTTTGTGTGTTTGCAACAGTTGCTGTTCGTGAACTTGCTGCTGGTGCTGTTTTAGGAGCAACAGCCGGTGTAGGGGTTTCAATAACAAGTTTGGCTTCAGCATTCACAACTACATTACTTAAAGGCATTATTTTCTTTAAGCGAATAGGGTAGTGTGCATCAACTAGTTTTTTTTTACTATCTGGTTGTCATCCAAACTTAATTCAATTGCCTGTGCCAAAAAGTTCAACTTTATAATGGCCATTTCAACATGCAGCCTTTTATTGCGTGTTTGTTTAAATTGAATTTCAGCTTCGTTTAAAATATTAAGGGCACTCACTAAATAAGGAGTACTAATTTCTTTCGCAGTACTAATGTATTGATCTCTCCATCCCTCAATGGATTCTAATAAGGAAGCACTTGCAGGATCTTTACACACTAATAAGTTTCTGATAAAAGAGGCTAAGCCTGACAATACCATATCTCCTTCAAATCCTTTTTGATTGATTTCATCATACAATAACATAGCCTTTGTAAGCGCTTGTTTTGTTAGGTATTCAATCAATTTGAAAAAATATTCTTCGTCTAATATGTTTAAATGCTCAAGGGTATTTTTATAGGTTAATTCTCCATTGGAAAAACTTACAATTTTATCTAAAATACTCAAGGCATCACGCATGCAACCTTCACTTTTTTGTGCAATGAGTTGTAAGGCGTTACGTTCCGCTTTAATATGTTCTTTACTAATGATTTCTTCAAGGTGTTCAACCGTATCGTTATTGGTAATTCTTTTAAAATCAAAAATTTGACATCTACTTAAAATGGTAGGTAAAATTTTATGCTTCTCCGTTGTCGCTAAAATAAAAATAGCATGGGCAGGAGGCTCTTCCAAAGTTTTTAGGAATGCATTAAATGCACTTGCACTTAACATGTGGACCTCATCCACAATATATACCTTGTATTTGCCGGCTTGTGGAGCGAATCTAACCTGATCAACTAGGGTTCTAATATCATCTACTGAGTTATTGCTAGCTGCATCTAATTCATGTATGTTTAAGCTAGCTCCTTTTTCAAAAGAGGTACAGCTATCACATTCATTGCAAGCTTCCCCCTCCTTGGTAATGTTGGTACAATTGATGGTCTTTGCTAAAATACGCGCACAAGTAGTTTTACCAACCCCTCTTGGTCCACAAAACAAAAAAGCATGCGCTAAATGATTGTTTAAAATGGCATTTTTAAGGGTGGTCGTAATATGCGACTGCCCCACAACGGTATTAAAGTTTTGGGGTCTATATTTTCGAGCAGAAACAACAAAATTATCCATAGTAGACGTGCAATATACAGATTATCCCCTAAAATTTTAGGCGCCTTTTATGCACATTTATATTAGGAACCCGTGTTGTATTCCATAACTGGGTGGCGCTCAAAAGGATGGGCTTCGGTATTGAAAATATGTCTAAAAGTGACCATTTGTCTACTAGGCTGGGCCCCTAAGCTTTTATAAATATTTACCATTTTAGGATTCCAATCTGCAGCCCAACCCATTTCATATTGCTGGTAAGTTTTAATGTCTAAAAGCAATAAATAACTTGAGTAAATTAAAAAACTATCAATGCCCAAGGATTGGTATTTTGGCACTACTCCAAAAGCTAATCCAGTTAAACGATTATTTTGACCTCTAAACTTCATCCATAATAAATGAAGCTTTTGTTTTAGTCCCAATTTCCCATCAAAAAATTTAAAATATTGATTTACATCTGGGATATTAATGAACATAGCAATAGGCTCTTCCTTATAATAAGCAAACCAAATTACGCGGGGATCCATCACTGGTTTAAGTGATTTAAATAATTTCATGATTTGCTCATAAGTGATTGCTTTTGCTTCACCATGTTGTGCCCAGGCAGCATTATATATAGTCACAAAATCCTGTGCGTATTTTTCCAATTGTGATTTATCTAAATGCCTTGCTTGATAATCTGACTTTGCTTTAAATTTTTCATAGCGCTCTTTAAAGCGAGGTGGCAGTTCATCAAAAGTATTTAATCGATAGTAGTATTGATTGTAATAATTCTCAAAACCATAGTTCGTAAATAAGGTCTCGTAGTAATCTGGATTAAATGACATTCCATACATGGGTTCATTAACGTAACCATCTACCATTAATCCCCACCATTTATCTCGGTCACCAAAATTAATGGGCCCATCCATGGCTTCCATTCCATTTTCAATTAACCATTGCTTGGCAGTATCAAATAATAAGTTTGCAATTGTTTGATTGTTGATGGCATCAAAATAACCCACGCAACCTACTGGAAATTCAGTGCCTTTATTTACGTATTTACTATAATAAAAAGCAGCAATACGTCCCACGGTAATACCATCTTTGTCTTGTACAATCCATCTTTTGGCATTGCCGTCTTTAAATAATTTATTTTTTTCGGGATGGAATACCTGTTCCACCTCATTGTCCAATGGACGAATATAATGTGGATTGTCTTGATTTACTCTCGCATTCAAGTTTAGAAATTCCCTAACTAATTTGGGTGTTGTTACTTCTAAAACAGTCATAGCTGCAATTTAGAATTTTTTTAATACACTCAATGCAAATATGCCAGCAGTTTCGGTTCTTAATCTGGTATTGCCAAGATGTATGGCTTGATATTGTAGATTGATCGCTTCCTCAATTTCATGGGGACTAAAATCACCTTCAGGCCCAATTAGTAAAACACAATCATCGCTCGCCTTTAATTCTTTAATGCTAGTTTTTTGTGTGGGCTCACAATGTGCAATTAATTTTTGAGCTCCTTGCATACTTTTAATGCAATCGGCAAATGTAGTAGGGGTATTTAAAATAGGCAACCAAGCTTGTTGGCTTTGGATCATTGCAGATTGCAAAATATTTTGCATTCTATCTTGCTTAAATCTTTCATGGATGGTACGCTCGCATAACAATGGTACAATAGCATGAACGCCCATTTCTGTTGCTTTTTCAAGTAGCCATTCCAGTCGAACTGCATTTTTTAACAAGGAAATTCCTAAAGTTATTTTTTGTGCTGGGGCTGCAATACTTTTTTGATGTTGAATTTGTACTGTAGCCGATTTTTTATGTGCATTGGTAATGGTGGATTCGAAAATTTCTCCAATGCCATTGGTTAAATCAATGCGATCTCCATCCTTCATTCTTAAAACCTGAACACAATGCTTACTGGTTTCTTCACTTAAAATATAAGTAGAAACAATATTGGTAAGTTGTGGTTCATAAAAATAAGGAACAGACATAGCTAGCGAATTAATTTTTATGCAAAATTAAAAAGGACTTTCTTCATTTAATCCTTCATCAAATTCACCGCCATTCATACGACTTCCTTGAATAAAGAATCTGCCTCCATCGCCTTCGGCCGCTGGATTATTGAAACTAGAAATGGGTTTGTAATTATTAGGTAAACCAGGTAGGGTGCCACTATCGCCATCCCATTCCTCGAATCTTTGAATATCTAATCTAGCTCTTAATTTAATTAAGTCTAAAGAACCGTTTCTGTGTTTTGCAATTCTAATATGTGTTTCACCCTGTGTACTTTCGCCATTCTCATTACTCATTACCTCATAATATTCTGGGCGATATATAAACATTACCATATCGGCATCTTGTTCAATGGCTCCTGATTCACGAAGATCACTCAACTGAGGCATCTTACTTTCTTTTCTAGTTTCCACCGCACGACTCAACTGTGATAAAGCAATAATTGGAATATTTAATTCCTTTGCCAATGCTTTTAAACTTCGAGAGATATTACTAATTTCTTGTTCACGATTGGAATTTCTATCACCTGATCCACTCATTAATTGCAAGTAGTCAATAATGATGATTTTTACATTGTGTTTGTTCACCAATCTTCTTGCCTTTGCTCTAAATTCAAAAATATTTAAAGCGGCCGTATCATCAATATAAATAGGAGCAGTCTCTAGTTTTTTAATACCCTTGCTATGCAATTGTTGGTATTCATAATCCTCTAATTTACCACGTGAAATTTTTTCCATTTTAATTTCACTCTCCGCACTCAAAATTCTTTGTACCAATTGAGAGGCACTCATCTCCAAACTGAAAAATCCAACAGCCTGTGGTTTGGTAGGGTGCAATGCTGCATTACGCGCTAGGTTTAAGGCGAACGCGGTTTTACCCACAGATGGACGTGCTGCCAATATAATTAAATCCGTAGGTTGCCATCCGTAAGTGATTCTGTCTAATGAATTGAATCCACTTGGCACCCCCGATATTTCATCCTTCTTAGTTCTTAATTCGTCAATTCTGTTCACGGCATCTGCCAATGCATTTTGAATATCCACGAAATTCTTTTTCAAGTAATTATTCGTGATATTGAACATCTTGGTTTCACTGTCATCCAATAAATCAAATACATCTGTACTGTCTTCGTAGGCGTTTGCAATGACTTCACCACTGATTCTAATTAATTCTCTTTGGATAAATTTCTGTAAAACAATTCTTGCATGCGCTTCAATGTTTGCAGTAGAAACAACAACATTGGTTAACTTAGAAATATAATAAGCACCACCTACTAAATCCAATTGTTCGCGCTTTTTTAAAGCCTCCACAACAGTAAGCATGTCAATGGGCTGGTTGTCCATTTGCAAACCTTGCATGGCAGTAAAAATCATCTGGTGTGCATCGGTATAAAAACACTCTGGCTTTAAAATTTCAGTCACCGTATCAAAAGCACTTTTCTCCAATAAGATGCCCCCTAATACAGCTTCTTCAAGTTCTTTTGCTTGTGGTGGAATTTTTCCATACATCATGGAACTAATGTCCACACTTGAGCTCTTTTTGCGGTTTTTAGTATTGGTATTGATATTTGGAATCGACATAATAAACACTGTTTTCTTACTGCGAAAATCCACTCTAAAAAGCAGAACATGAAATTTATTTTCAAGTTTTGATATCCACAAATCCGTAGAACAGCAATGCACATGATTTTGGGGTTATTCACCTGTTTTGCACCTCATTTTTGGGGTTATTCACCTTTGGGCCCGTACGCGCGCAAAAAATTGCTTATTTTTGAAGCCATACTTTAAAGTGCTTATATGACCATTAGTTACAACTGGCTGAGTGAATATTTACCAAAAACAATTAGCCCCGAAGATTTATCTACTATATTGACCTCTATTGGATTAGAAGTGGAATCCTTGGAAAAAATAGAAAATTTTAAAGGCGGCTTAGCAGGATTGGTAGTGGGTGAAGTGATGGAATTAAGCCAACATCCAAATGCGGATAAATTAAAATTAACAAAAGTCAATACGGGTGGAGAGCGTCCATTAAATATTGTTTGTGGTGCAAGTAATGTGGCTTTAGGTCAAAAAGTAGTAGTGGCAACTATTGGAACCACTATTTATCCTAAAAATGCCGAAGCAGGAATTACCATGAAGTTGGCAAAGATTAGAGGGGAAGAAAGTGAGGGCATGATTTGTGCCGAAGATGAAATTGGTATTAGTGATGATCATGGTGGAATTATTGTTTTAGATCCTAGCATCAAAGTGGGTACTCCGGTTGCATCACTTTATGAATACTATCAAGATTATGTATATGAAATAGGGCTTACACCTAATCGTATGGATGCCATGAGTCATTATGGTGTTGCAAAAGATGTTTGCGCTTATTTGTCTTATCATGAATCGCCTACTAGCGCAAAAAGTCCTTTTACAAATACATTGGCAAAAGACAATGCAGTAAAGCCTTTCAAAGTAATTATTGAAGATGAAAAGGCTTGTGCGCGTTATAGTGGATTGGTGATTGAAGGCGTTCAAGTAAAGGATTCTCCAAGCTGGTTAAAAAATAGATTAGCTGCAATTGGGGTTCG